>Ga0307515_10001678_pt1 | contig 49347 bp, 32 predicted proteins | sample 17_EM_MG_FD_194513 | JGI IMG/M metagenome (GOLD analysis project Ga0307515, IMG submission 194513) | Populus trichocarpa ectomycorrhiza microbial communities from riparian zone in the Pacific Northwest, United States - 17_EM | ecosystem: Host-associated > Plants > Roots > Unclassified | place... | reverse complement strand
ACGATCACCATCCGGGCCGGCGGCACCACCGTCTGGGCCAAGGACGGTGTCGACGCGATCACCGCCGGCGCCGGGGTCGACAAGATCCTGTTCAAGGCGGCGTCGGAATCGGGCACCGGCTCGTCGGCCGACTCGATCACCGGCTTCAACGCCGGGTCCGGCGCGTCGACTGTCGACCAGATCTACCTGCTGGGCCTGGTGCAGGGCACGCTGGACTTCCGCGGCACTGGCGCCTTCACCTCCAGCGGCAACACCGAGGTCCGCGCCGTCAACGGCACGACCTACGGCAGTGGCCTGGGCGCGGGTGACACCGTGCTGCTGGTGGACCTGAACGGCGACGGCTCGGTCGACATGGAGATCAAGCTGCTGGGGACCAACGTCAGCAACGTCGATTCGGGCGATATCTTTGGAGGGTGAGCGAGCTCCTTGCAGCCCGCAAAGGGCTGCAACCACGAAAAGGCCCCTTCCCGGGGCCTTTTTCCGTTCGTCGGCCCGGCGCCGTGCCCCTACCCTTGGCAGGATATGGAGCTGCTCGCCCCCCCACCTGCCCTGCCCGTTCAAGAACCCGCCGCGCCGCCCACTGGCGAGGTGCTGGACCTGCTTCGCCAGGCCGTCACGGCCTTTCGCGCCGGCCAGCCGCAGGCGATGGCCGAGGCCTGTCTGGCGGCGCTGAAACTGTCGCCGGCACAACCCGAGGCGCTGCAGCTGATGGGCGTGGCCCAGCACCTACTCGGCCGGCACGAAGCCGCGCTGCAATGGCTGGACAAGGCGGCCGAACACAAGCCCGATGCCGCCGACCTGCACGTCAACCGTGGCGAAGTGCTGCGCACGCTGACCCGCTGGCCCGAGGCCGAGGTCGCCCTGCGCCGCGCGCTGGAGCTGCTGCCCGACAACGTCGAGGCACTGAACAACCTGGGCCTGGTGCTGCAAGCCCGCGGCCGCCACGCCGAGGCCGACACCGCCTACCGCCAGGCGCTGGCGCTCAAGCCCGGCCATGTCGAAGCGCTGAACAACCTGGGCACCTTGCACCAGGAAATGCGCCGCCCGGCCGAAGCCGAGGCCTGCTACCGCGCGGTGCTGGCCGAGCAGCCGAACCACGTCAATGCACTGAACAACCTGGGCACGCTGCTGAAGGAAGCCGGCCGCTGCGACGACGCGGTGGCGCTGTACCAGCGGGTGCTCGAGATCGACCCGAAATTCCACCGCAGCTGGAACAGCCTGGGCCAGCTGGCCAAGGAGCGCGGCGACTACGACGAGGCGATGCGCTGCTACCAGCGCTCGCTCGCGCTGGCGCCGGGCAACGCCGACACGCTGTACAACATCGCGCTGGCCGACCTGCTGTTCGGCCACCTGCAGCGCGGGTTTGCCGGCTACGAAATCCGCTACCACCCGCGCTCGCAGAACAAGAGCGCGCCGCGCCCGCCAGCGCTCGGCTGCCCGATGTGGCAGGGCGAGCCCTTGCACGGCAAGCACATCGCGCTGGTGCGTGAGCAAGGCCTGGGCGACCAGCTGCAGTTCAGCCGCTACGCGACGATGCTGCGCGACGCCGGTGCCGAGGTCACGCTGATCGTCGATGGGCCGCTGGTCGATCTGTTCAAGAGCCTGGACGGCCCGACGCGCGTGATCGCGCCCGGGCAGATGCACAACCACCGCTACGACTACTGGGCGTTCCTGCTGAGCCTGCCGCACCGGATGGCGACCACGGCGGGCCGCATCCCGGCGGTCGTGCCCTACCTGCGCGCCCCGTCGAACAAGATGGCCGCCTGGCGCACCCGGCTGGCCAAGCCGCCCGGCGTGCGCGCCACGGTCGGCCTGGTCTGGGGTGGCAACAAGGACCACGCCAACAACCGCAACCGCTCGGCCCGGCTGGAGACACTGGCACCGCTGCTCGACCTGCCCGGCCTGCGCTTCGTCAGCCTGCAAAAAGGCGAGCCGGCCGAAGAGCTGCGCACGTCGCGCTGGAAAGACCAGGTGCTGGACCTGGACACCGAGCTGAACGACTACACCGACACCGCCGCCGCGATGGCCGGGATCGACCTGTTGATCTCGGTCGACACCTCGGTCGTGCACCTGGCCGGTGCGATGAACAAGCCCTGCTGGGTGATGGTGGCCCACGGGCCCGACTGGCGCTGGCTGCGCGAAGGCGAAACCACCGACTGGTACCCCAGCCTGCGCCTGCTGCGGCAAAACGCGCCGCAGGACTGGGACGGCGTCGTGCAGACGATCCGCGAGCGGCTGGCCGACTGGTCCCCGGCACGCTTGGTGCAGGCTGCGAATGATCTGCTCAGCCGCGCCATGGCCGCGCTGAATGCCGGCCAGGACTCGCGCGCCGAAACCCTTTGCCGCGAAGCATTGCTGGCCGATTCCCAAAGCATCGACGGCTGGCACCTGCTGGCGCTGGCGCTGAAACGCCGCCACCGCTTCGCCGAATCGCTGACCGCCTTCGAGCACGCGCTGACGCTGGTCCAGGAGCCGGCCTTTCGCGCGGTGATCCTCAGCAACCTCGGCAATACGCAGCAGGCCGCCGGTGACTTGGCCGCCGCGGTGGCCAGCTACCGTGCATCGCTGACGCTGGCGCCGAGGCAATCCGCCGCCTGGTCGGCACTCGGCCAGACGCTGCTGGCCCAAGGCAAGCCGGCCGAAGCCGAAGCCGCATGGCGCGACGGGCTGGCCAGCGGTTGTGAGCCCGCCGGGCTGTTGAACCTGCTGGCCGCTGCGGCGCAACGGCGCGGCGCAGCGACCGAGGCCGAGCAGCTGTTCCAGCAGTCGCTGACGCACGAACGCAGTGCCCCGACCGAATACAACCTCGCCAACCTGTACAACGATGCCGGCCGCCCGGCCGACGCGATGGCGCACTACCGCGCCGCGTTGGCCATCGACCCGCACTACAGCCTGGCGCAGACCTCGTTGCTGCGCGCCTTGCAGGCAGCCTGTGACTTCGACGGTGCGCGCGCCGCGATGGCGCAAGTGCTGGCCGCGGTCGATGCCGGCGGCGAAGACCCGCTCGCCGGCCCTGCGCAGCCGGTGTTTCCGTTTGCCTACCTCGCGCTGCCGGCGACCCGCGCGCAGCAGCGCCGCTGCGCCCGCCAATGGGTCGCGCGCCAGTACGCTGCGCAGCTCGCCCGCGCGCCGCAGGTGCGCTATGCGCCATCGCCTGTGCGCGCCCCGGCTGACAGCAAGCTGCGCATCGGCTACCTCTCGTCGGACCTGCACGCCCACGCCACCGCCTACCTGATGGCCGAGGTGTTCGAGCGCCACGATCGCCAGCGCGTCGAAGTCTTCGCCTACAGCTGCGGCCCGAACGACGGCAGCGCGATGCGCGATCGCCTGGTTCGCGCCGTCGACCATTTCATCGATTGCGCAGCACTCGGTCTCGAAGACCTGGCGCACCGAATCCACGCCGACGGCATCGACGTCCTGGTCGACCTGAAAGGCTACACCCGCGACACCCGCAGCGGCGTGCTCGCACTGCGGCCGGCGCCGGTGCAGGTCAACTTCCTCGGCTACCCGGGAACTTTGGGCGCCGATTTCGCCGACTACGTGATCGGCGACACGGTCGTCACGCCGTTGGCCCACGCTACCGACTACGACGAGCGCATCGCCCAGCTGCCGCACTGCTACCAGCCGAACGACCGCCAGCGCGCCGTCGCGGTGAAGCCGACGCGCCAAGCGACCGGCTTGCCGGAAGACAAGGTCGTGCTGGCCTGCTTCAACTACAGCTACAAGATCACCGAAGAGGTGTTTGCACGCTGGTGCCAGGTGCTGCAGCGCGCGCCGAACACCGTGCTGTGGCTGCTGCGCTCGAACCCGCTGGCCGAAGCCAACCTGCGTGCCGCAATGCAAGCGCGTGGCCTCGATCCTCAGCGCCTGTATTTCGCACCCGAGAAGCCGCTCGCCGAGCATCTGGCCCGCGTGCAACTGGCTGACTTGGTGCTCGACACCGAGCCCTACAACGCCCACACCACCTGCAGCGACGCGCTGTGGGTCGGCGTGCCGGTGCTGACGCGCACCGGCGACACCTTTGCCTCGCGTGTCGCGACCAGCCTGCTGCACGCTGCCGGCGTGCCCGAGCTGGCCACCGCGAGCGCCGAGGCCTACATCGAGCTGGCCGTCGCGCTGGCGCAAGACCCTGTGCGCCTGCAAGGCTTCAGGCAACGCCTGGTCGACCAACGCCTTCAAATGCCGCTGTTCGACAGCGCCACCTGGACGCGAGATCTCGAGAATCTTTATGACCGCATGGCCTGGCGCCAGCGCCAGGGCTTGAAGCCTGCCGCACTGGGCGCGATGAAAGGCTGGCCCACGACCGCGATCGAACGCGCCTTCGCGCTCTACCAGGCCGGTGCCGACGATGAGGCCCTGCCCTACGCCGAAGCCGCCCTGCAGGCCGAACCCGAGCGCGCCGACGGCTGGACGTTGCTGGGCATCCTCTGCAAGCGCCAGGGCCACCTCGACCTCGCCGAAGGGGCGTATCTGCGCGCGACGCAGCTGCAACCCGGCTACGCCGACGCCTGGAACAACCTGGGCAACCTGCGCCGCGACCGCGAAGACAAAAACGGCGCGCTGGCCGCCTACCGCGAAGCGGTGCGCCTGAACCCCGACAACGCCGAGACCATCCACAACCTTGGCGTCGCACTCGAACATTTCGGCGACTGGGACGACGCACTGGTTGCCTTCGATGCCACCGTGCAACGCGACCCGCAGCATGTCGACGGCCACTGGAACCGCGCGCTGGCGCAGCTGCTGCACGGTCAATTCCAGCAAGGTTTCACCGACTACGAATGGCGCTTCGCGCGCCGCCAGCCCGAGCAGCGCGACTGCCCGCAACCGGTGTGGGACGGCGCGCCGCTGAACGGCCGCACCGTGCTGATCTGGGCCGAGCAAGGCTTCGGCGACGCGCTGCAGTTCCTGCGCTTCGTGCCCGAGGTCAAACGCCTGGCCACGAACGGGGGCCGCGTCGTGCTCGAAGTGTTGGGCGAGATGATGAGCCTGGCCGCGCGCATCCCGGGTGTCGATGCGGTCACGCAGCGTGGCCTGCCGCCTCAAGCGATCCCGGCGTTCGATTGCCACGTCGCGCTGATGAGCCTGCCGCACACGCTGGGCATCACCGACAACGGCTTGCCAACCCTCGTGCCCTATGTGCATGCCGACGCCGCACGTTGCAGCCACTGGCAGCAACGCCTGGTCGAGCATGGCTTCAATCGCGAGCGCGAACTCGCGGTCGGCTGGGTCTGGGCCGGCAACCCGAACGTCAAGAACGACGGCCAGCGCTCGCCGCGCTTCGCCCCCTTTGCGCCGTGGCTTCGCTTGCCGGGCCTGCGCTGGTTCTCGCTGCAAAAAGGCGATGGCCAGCGCGACCTCGCCGGGCAGGCGCTGCCGCCGAACTTCGTCAACCTCGACGCCGAGATCCAGAGCTTCGACGACACCGCCGCGGTGATCGCCGAGCTGGACCTGGTCATCACCTCCGACACCTCGGTTGCCCACCTGGCCGGTGCGATGGGCAAGCCTGTCTATGTGACCCTGCCCTTCCACCACGATTGGCGCTGGGGCCTCGATGACGAGCGCAGCAGCTGGTACCCGAGCGCACGCCTGTTCCGCCAGACCACGCGTGGTGATTGGTCCACCGTGCGCGATGGCGTGGCATCGGCGCTTGGCAAGCTGGTGCGCCAGCGCCTGCCCCGCACCGACACCCCGCCGATCGATGCCGACGGCTCGCTGGTGCGCGCCTTCGCCGCCTACCAGTCACCCGCCTTCAATGCGCCGCGCGCCGAAGCCGACGTGGTTGCCGCGCTGCAGCGGGCCCCACGGCGCGCCGACGCGTGGGCGCTGCTCGGCGCGATCCAGCGCCGTGTTGGTGCCGATGGCCTCGCCGCCGAAGCCTATCGCCGCGCCATCGACGTCGACCCCGGCTACACCGATGCATGGCGCAACCTGGCCAATCTGCACAAGGCTCGCGGAGAGTTCGAGCAAGCCGGTCCGCTGTACGCCGAAGCGCTACGCCGCCAACCAAACGATGCCCTCGCGCTGTCGCAACAGTCCGACCTGTGGCGCCAACAAGGCCGTGCGGCCGACGCGGTCCAGGTTGCGCGAGCCGCGCTGGCATTGCGACCCGACTTCGCCGAAGCCGCGCTGCACCTGGGCAACGCCAGCCTCGACACCGGCGACACCGAGGGCGCATTGACCGCCTACGAACGTTGCCTGCTGCTGCAGCCGGTAAGCCTCGAAGCGCGCTTCAACCTCGGCATCGCATTGCAGCGCGCCGATCGTTCAGCCGAAGCCGTGCCGCACTTCGAAGCCGTGTTGGCCGGCCAACCGACGCACCCCCGTGCGCGCTACAGCCTCGGCCTCGCGCTGCAATCACTGCAACGCTTCGACGACGCGCAAGCCCACTACGACACGCTGCTGAACACCGCGCCCACGCACTTCGCCGCACGCTTCAACTTGGCGTCCATCCACTTGGCGCGCGGCGCCCACGAAGCCGCGCTGGCCGAACTCGAACAGTGCCAGCGCCTGCAGCCCGATCACCTTGGCGTGCAGCTGCAGATCGTGCACCTGCGCCAGCAACTCTGCGACTGGGCCCGCCTGCCCGGCGAGGCCGAGCTGCGCACACTGGTGCAACAACTGGGCAATGAGCCCACCGCCGATGCACCGAGCTTCGACTCGCCATCACCGTTCTCAGTGCTGTCGCTGCCGCTGCCCTTGAGCGATGTCGACATCGCGCCGATCGCCGCTCGCCACGCCGCGCACATCGCGCAACGGGCCGGTGTACCGCTGCCCCCGCGGCGCGCCGTCGAGCAGCCGCGCCTGCGCCTGGCGTATGCGTCGGCCGACTTCCACAACCACGCGACGATGCACCTGATGCGCGGCGTGTTCTCCCGCCACGACCGGTCGCGCTTCGAACTCAGCGCCTGGTCCTTCGGGCCCGACGACGGCAGCGACTACCGGCGCGGGCTGAAGCGCGATGTTGATCAGTTCCAAGATGTCAGCCGCCTGACCGACCGCGCCCTGGCCGAGGCGTTGCGCGCGGCCGAGATCGACATCCTGATCGACTTGAAGGGCTACACCCGCGATGCACGCCCCGGTGTGTTCGCGCTGCGCCCGGCACCGCTGCAGCTCACCTGGCTCGGTTACCCCGGCGCGGCCGCTGCACCGTGGTTCGACGCGACGATCGGCGATGCCACCGTCACGCCCCTGTCGGTCCAGCCCGCCTTTGTCGAGCCGATCGCAAACCTGCCGCACAGCTACCAGTGCACCGACGACACCCAGCGTGTCGCGTCGACGGACCTGACCCGTGCCGACTGCGGGCTGCCCGACCACGCAGTCGTGCTGGCCTGCTTCTGCACCCACTACAAGCTCGACGCCGAGACCTTCGCGCTGTGGATGCGCCTGCTCGCCAACGAGCCACGCACCGTGCTGTGGTTGGTCGACGGCCCGGCCGACACACGCAACCGCTTGCGCGCTGCCGCGCAGGCGGCCGGTATCGAACCCGACCGCCTGGTCTTCGCGCCGGTCTGGCCCAAGCCGCGTCACCTCGAACGCCTGGCATTGGCCGACCTGGTGCTGGACACGCGCTTCTACAACGGCCACACCACCGTCAGCGATGCGCTGTGGGCTGGCGTGCCGGTGCTCAGCGTGCTGGGCGCCGCCTTCGCCGGTCGTGTCGGCGCGAGCCTGCTGCGCGCGGCGGGCCTGCCCGAGGGTGTGTCCACGAACGGGGCCGACCATGAAGCGCTCGCCCAGCGCCTGATCGCCAACCCGAACGAACGCCAGGCTTGGCGCCAACGCCTGCGCGAGGCGCGCGGTCACTCACCGCTGTTCGACACCCACGGCTTCGTGATCGGCTTCGACGAAGTGCTCAACCGGTTATGGCAGGCGAAGCTCCATTCGCAGTCCACCGCTTGAGTATTCGCACCCGCGACTGCCGTCATCCTCAGCCCAAGGTCTCGACCATCGCCACGAGCGCGCCCTGCCACTGCGCGGCCGACACGGCCGCCAATACGCGCTCGGCAACCGCCTCACCGACATCGCCCAGGTCGCTGCCTCGCTGACCTGCCAGCCAGTGGACCAGCAGCACCCAGGCGATGTTGCGATCGAGGCCGAGGGATTGCAGTTTGGTGATGCAGTGCATCAGCGAGGGCTCCGGGTTCAAGGCCTCCAGCGCGGCAGCGACGCCCTCCTCGTTGCTCGAAGACAGGATGGCGATGGCGGCCTGCAGGACTGTGTCGGCGCTGGCTGTGGGCACCGCGTCGGCAACCCCTCGGCCGCGCTCGGCCGGCGCTTCGCCGACCACCGCGGTACGCAGGCGCTTGGACAACGACCGTAGCATGGGGCCGCCCAGTGGTGCGCCAGACGGGGCCGGCATCGCCGCCGCTGCAGCTGCAGCGAGGGGTGCTCCGCCGCGCGTCTGCTCCCGAGCTGTGCCACCCCAGCCAGCAGCGAGCATGGACGCGACCGTGTGCAACTGCGCCATGTCGGTGGCCTTGTCTTCTGCGGCGCGCTCGTGCACGACGAGAAAGTGGGTGCTGTCCGTCAGCAGTTGGTAGCGCAACGCGAGCGCCAGCGCTTTGTCGGCGTTGAGTTCACCCAGGCGCGCTGCGGCAGCCATGCGTGGCACGGCGTCGATGTTTTCGTTTCCCTCCTCCGCTTGCGCCGGCACATGGCCTTGCGCCACGATGGCGCCCGCTTCACCGGCGACCAGCGCGGCATCGTTGGGCAAGCCGCCCGAGAAGCCGGCGAACACATGCACCATGTCGCCCCCAAACACGTTGCGGGGAAGGCCTGCGACCCAGTCGGGCGCGACGCCATCGTCGCCATTCCATCGCAAGCGGACGGCACCCAGCGGTTGCTGGCGGATGCGGGCGAACATGCGGTCCACCGCGGCTTCCAGGCTCTCGCCCGGTGTGGCGAACTCACAAGCGCCGCCGCTGGCTTCGGCGAGCCGGCGCAGCAGCGAATGTGCGGGTGCAGCACCCACGCCCACGGCGAAGATGCGGTGCTTCGACGCGGCGGCCGCAGCAATCATCGGCTCGGCATCCCAGATCTCACCATCGGTGATGAGCAGGATGTCCGCTTGCTCGCCGGTGCCCTGCAAGGCGATGGTCGATTTCAGCGCCGACAGCATCTCGGTACCGCCCAGGTCGGCCTGCGTCGTCGCGATCATGGCCTGCAGCATCGCCAGGTAGTGGGGTTTTGCCACCGCCATGCGCTGGAAACCATGGCGTACGTCCGTGCCGAAGCGCGTGTAGCTGAACCGGTCGTCGACACGCAGTTGTCGCACCACTTGCGAGAGCGCGGCCCGGGCAGAGATCATGCTGTCACCTGCCATCGAGCCGGAACAGTCCACCAGCAGCTTGAGATCGATGCTCGCAAGCGGCGGCTGCGAGGTCGTCGGAAGAAACGACGCGAGCACCACTTGCTGCTCACCATCGGCCACACGCTGCAGGCGTGAGCTGAATGCAGGCGCTTCCAGCGTGATGACGACATCGCGGTCGAGCCAGCTGCGCTCACCCAGCGTCAAACGAGCCCCGCCCGGGGTGACAGCGAAAGCGCCGCGGTGTGTGGCACAGTGCATGAGGGAGCCGGCCCAGACGTGATCCACATCGAGCGTGAGCTGGAACGGATACTCCACCGCAAGTGAGGCTTCGGGCACCTGGTAAGGCTGCAGCTTGCCGCCCAACACGGGGTGGCCATATCGTGGCGCCACCGTGGTGGGAACGCACAGACGCACACGCCCTTGCTCGACCGCTTGCAACTGGCCGCAGCGGTATTCGATCACTGCCTCTTCTCCCGGTTTGAAATTGCCCAGGTTGGCCGTGCAAAGGCCATCGCCCGAGCGCTGCAGCATGACCGGGGCATCGCCCTCCTCCATCGCTTGTTCGTAGCGTTGCTCAGCCTTGATCTTCTCAACCACGGTACCCACTTTGGTTTGGCCACCCAGCGTCACCTTGAAACCGAGCAACACGGCGCCCTCGGGCAGCGGAAACGTGTAGACCACTTCAAGCGTGTCGTTGGACGTGTTGCGATAGGACTGGCGTACCGTGCTGTCGAGCAGCAGGCCCTCCAGCCGCGCGCTCATCGTGACGTGCTGCAGAACGGGCCGCGCTTGGCCCTCGAGGTGGCGAAGGCCGATCAGGCCGTCCGGGTGGCTCATGAACTTTCCTTGTTGTCGTTCGAGCGCACCTCGCGGTACGCCTCGGTGAAGCGCCTGACCAGGCGCCGCATCTGCTCTGCACTGAGCCCGGCGCGGCCGGGTTCCAGGTGCACCTCCAGTCCGTCTGCGAGCGTCAGGCGGCTCCACACCTCCACGCTGCCGGGCTTGGACGCCCGAGGAGCGGGATCGTCGGGCGCACCCGCCCGCAGCTCGGCAATGCGCTCCAGGCTGAGGCCGGCATCGACCCAGCGGCGTACTTGCAGCAACTGTTCGAGGTGCTGCGCCACGTAGTAGGCGCCACGCTTTTCACCCAGCGGCCGGTCCACCAGACCTTGCTGGATGTAGTAGCGGACCGTGCGCGGCGTCAGGCCAGTCAGCGTGGCCAGGGATTCGAGCGAGTGTTGAGGTGCGTCGTCAGCGGAGGACATGCCTCCATTTAACGACACCAATTAGCGACAGTCAACTGTCTTAAATAGAAATACTGGCCCGTCGGTGATACACGGGCTCCGCAACACTCGGCCGAAGCAGCCCGCTCGCGCCACAATCTGCCGCGTGAGCACCGACCCCACCTTCGATCGCTTCGACCCCGCCCGCAAGCTGCTGAGCTTGCAACAAGCGGTGGCTGAACACGGCAGCCGCCCCGGCACCGTGTTCACCAACGGCGTGTTCGACGTGCTGCACAGGGGCCACGTGGCCTACCTGGCCTCGGCCCGCGCGCTCGGCGACCGGCTCGTCGTGGGTGTCAACAGCGACGCCTCGGCAAAGCGGCTGGGCAAAGGCCCCGACCGACCACTGAACCGCGAACTCGACCGAGCCTTTCTGTTGGCCGGGCTCGAAAGCGTCGATGCGGTGCTGCTGTTCGATGAGGACACGCCGCTGGCGGTGTTGGCGCAGCTGAAGCCAGCGATCTATGTCAAGGGCGGTGACTACGACATGACGAAACTCGCCGAGACCCCGCTGGTGCAAAGCTGGGGCGGCCGCTCGCTCGCGCTGCCCTTCGTCGACGGCTTCTCGACGACTGCGCTGGTCCGTCGCATCCGCGGTTAGGCCGCTGGCTTGCGGCGCCGGGCCGCCGCTTGTCACCTGCCGGTTACCCCCTCGCGCTCATCGGTTGGCCGTGGCGTTCTGACAATGAATCGGTCGTCATCACCGATTCTTCAGAAGGAGCGCACAAGATGAACATTCGATCCCTGCCCGACCTACGGCCGTGGGCACTGGCGTGTGTGGCCGCCTGGTCCGCCACCATGGCGCTGCCCGCCCAGGCCGAAGACCCACTCGTCGAGTGGACGAAATGCGCGGTCGAAAACGGCGTCTGCCACTTCAGCGGCACGCACCAGCTGCGCTTCGGCCGGTCCGGCCATTTCTTCTACCGCAACGCCACCGACTCGATCGCCTGCAACAGCCAGCAGTTCGGCGACCCGTTGCCTGGCAGCAGCAAGATCTGCCAGGTGTCCGCCGGCGCGCCACCGCCTGAAGAACCGTGGGTGCAGTGCGCGGCCGAGCACGGGGTTTGCAACTTCTCGGGCACGCGGCGCGTGCGCTACGGGCTGGATGGGCGTTATGCCTACCTGAAGCTGACGGGCCCGGTCTCCTGCAACAACGAGCAGTTCGGCGACCCCTACCCGACTGCCAACAAGCTGTGCAAGATCAAGTCGACCGCGCGGGGCGACGGCCCCTACGGCCAGGACCCGGACGACTACGTGCTCAGCTTCCACGACGAGTTCGATGGCGACAAGCTCAACAGCGCTGTCTGGAACGAAGCCATCTGGTACGACACGCCCAATCCGACGAAGAACTTTGCGGTCGAGAACGGCTCACTGAAGATCTGGCCCCAGCGTGATGCCAGCGGCCAGTTCTTCAAACGCACCATCGACACCGACGGCAAGTTTTACCAGACCTACGGCTACTTCGAGATCGACGCCAAGCTGCCGGTCGGCAAAGGCACCTGGCCAGGCTTCTGGATCTTCAACCACATCGGCGACCGCCGGCCCGAGATGGACATCATGGAAGCCTATGCCGGCGGCGCGCCGCCGTGGGGTTTCGATGTCGACGGTATCCCGCACCCGCAGGCCTATGCGCCGACGGTGTGGCTGGGCGACTACGAGGGTCACCTCATCGGCAGCCGCCAATTCGACACCCACATGGACTTGTCTACCGGCTTCCACAAGTACGGCGTCAAGTGGGAAGCGAACCGGCAGACCTACTACTTCGATGGCCAGCAGGTGATGGCGCTCGACGTGGCGATGGGCGACCCGATGTACGTGCTGCTGGACCTCTGGTTCGGCAGTGCATCGGGCCAACCCGACGACACGACGCCGACCGGGCGGGCGAACTCGTTCGAGATCCGCTACATGCGCGCCTGGAACTTCAAGACCGAGTCGGCACTGAGCGGCGAAGCGCCACGTTAGTGCTGGTGAGTCGGTCGTGTCGCAGGTTCATTCGGCGCGCGCCCGGCGCTGGCGTCGACGCCACGCCAGTCGACCAAGTCAGTGTGGACTTCAAAGGCGGCGAGTTCGTGATGGCCACGCGGGGCACGAATTCGACCGCAAGTGCCGGGGTGCACGCAAAGCCCGCCCGGGCGATGCTGACGGCCTCACCACGACCGACTCATCATGACCCAATTTCTCTTCCTGCACGGCAGCTGGCACGGCGCCTGGTGTTGGCACAAGATCGTCCCTCGCATCCAGGCCGCCGGGCACACTGCACGCGCGATCGACCTGCCAGGCCGTGGGCGCGCACCCGCACTGCACGCCCTGGTCAGCCTCAAACGCATGGTCGACGCCGCCGAGGCCGCGCTGGCGCCCGAAGGCAAGACGGTGGTCGTCGTGCACAGCCGCAATGGCATCGTCGCGTCGAGCCTGGCCGAGCGTGCGCCGGAGCGCATCGAACGAACGATCTACCTAGCGTCGTACATGTTGCCAGCCGGGCGCCGGGTAATGGACTATCTGCCCGACCGTGCCTCGATGATGCCCGGCAACGTGCAGATCAATCACCTCGGCCTGTGGGACTGGCTGAAGCCGCAGGCCTATCGCGAGGCGCTGTATGCCGACTGCAGCAGCGACGACCTGGCGCTGTGCCGCGACCTGCTGGTGCGCGAGCCGGTACGGCCCGCGTTGACCCGGCTGAAACTCACCGACGGGCGCTATGGCCGGGTGCCGAGAGCCTACATTCGGCTGAGCGAAGACAACGCGGTCTCGCTGCCATTGCAAGACAGGCTGCTGGCTGAAACCCCGGTCGAGCGGGTCGAAACGCTGCGCGCCAGCCACTCGGCTTACTTCTCACAGCCCGACGCCCTGACGCAAACCGTGCTGAAACTCGCCGAGGGCTGACCGCTGATCTGCCATTCAAAAAAATAGGGCCACGATGGTTACCCAAAGTGGCCCCGAGGAGGAGTGGTCTCTGATCAACGTTCAGCCCTCGCCGCGTGGGTCACACGCGCCTCAGGCCTCCCGCGAGTCAGGTAAGAGCACGGCGCGTGCCACCCACCCTTGAAGTTCGGGTAAGTCCGCAAGAAATGGCGGTCTTCAGGCCCAGCAATGCCAGCAACGGCCTGCCAACGGGTACGGCCCGCAACAACCAGGGCGGATTTCCGCCCTGCCGTTTCGCCGGAAGTGCGGGATTCCGCACCCGCCCGGTCCGGCGACGACCACCCTCAGTGGTACAGCTCGGTGCTCGACAGGTGGTCGTGCACGTCGGCGCCGGCGGTGATCAACAGCTTGCCGTTGACGAGCAGAGTTGCCGCGTGCCCATAGCGCGGGCGAAGCATGGGCTGACCAGCTGTCCATTGGTTGGTCGCGGGGTTGTACAGCTCGGTGCTGTCAAACGTTTCGCTCCCGGCGCCACGCCCGCCGGCCACCAGCACCTTGCCGCTGGGCAGCAGCACAGCGGTGTGGTCCGAGCGGCCGGTCGCCAGCGGCGCAGTCACCGTCCAGCTGCCGGTGGCCGTGTCGTACAACTCGGCGCCGTCGATCGAACCGCCCCCGCCCGCCACCAGCACCTTGCCGCTGGGCAACAGCGTGGCGGTGTGCAGGGCGCGCTGCCGCGCCATGCGGCCGGTCGTGCTCCAGGACTCGTTCGCCGGATCGAACAGCTCGCTGCTGTCGAGCGTGTGAGTGCCCAGCGTGGCCTGGCTGCCGCCGCTGACCAGCACCTTGCCACCCGGCAGCAGCACGGCCGTGTGGTCCCAGCGCGAGTCGTGCATCGTCGGCAGGTCATGCCACTTGCCGGTGGCGGGGTCGTACAGCTCTGCGCCGGCAAGGCTGCGGCCCAGCGTGTCGCGTCCGCCGGTCACCAGCACCTTGCCGTTGGGCAGCGCGGTAGCGGTGTGGCCGGTGCGCGCGGTGTCCATCGGCTCTGTCGAAGTCCAAAGACCCGTGACGGGGTCGTACAGCTCGGCGCTGGACTCCATGAACTGCAGGCCCGAAGTCCATTCAATGCCGCCGGCGATCAGCACCTTGCCATCGGGCAAGCGCGTGGCGGTGTGGCCGAAGCGCTGGATCAGCGGGTAACCGGTCGATGCGAAGCTGCCGTTGACCGGGTCGTAGCGCTCGGCCGGCGGCGTGTTCGTGGCCTGGTTGAAGCCAGCGCTGATCAGCACATGGCCCTGGGTCAGCAGCGTCGCGGTGTGGTTGACGCGGGACACGGACATCGCACCGGTGGACGTGAACGACCCCGTGCCGCCGGGCAGGCCGCAAATGACGGTAACGTTGGAGACGTTGCTCGCCCCCATCGTTGCCACGCCATAGGTGGACGTGCAGGGTTGCGCGGTAGGGCTGGTGGTGCCGAGCGCGACGCGGTAGGCGCTGCCTTCGCCAATCGTGTGGGCAAAGGTGAATCGCCCGTCGGCGCTCAACGTCACGCTGTCTTCGCCGCTGGTCAGCACGATCTGGTTGCCGGGCATCAGGCCGGTGACGGTTCCGCCCAGCGTGTGGGCCACCGTGCCCGGGCTGCCGCCGCAGCCGGCCAGTGCCACCGTGGCCACCACGGTCGCGGCGGTCAATGCAGCCCGTGCGCGTGTGCGCCGTGCCTTGTCGTCGTCTGTCATGTCGAATCTCCCGTGTGCAACGGGGATTCTGCCGGTTCAGGCGGGACGTCGCGCGGGGCGTGAAGCCTTCTGCAAAGCAGCGCTGTGCGCCGGCAGGCCATCGGTCGGATTCAGCAGCCATTGCGCGTACAGCGCAACGCCGGTCGACACGTTGGTCATCGTGCGGGTGTAGCCCGCCTTGCGCAGCGCACGCAGGTCGGCCTGGGTGTGGCACTGGTAGTGGCCGCGCAGCGCATCCGGGAACGGGGTGTAGCGCAGTTGGCCGGCGTCGACCAGCTTCGACAGAGCCAGCGGGTCTTCGCCACGCGCATTGCGGCAGCTGTTCAGCATCGAGGCGGCCACCGCATTGAAAGGCTCAGCGCGACCCGAGCCGACGTTGAACACGCCGCTGGCGCCGCCGTTTTCGAGCAGCCACAAATTGACGTCGACCACATCACCGACCCAGACGAAATCACGCTCGTGCGCACCGGGGCCGTAGCCGTTGTAGTCGCCGAACAGGGCCACGTGGCCTTGGCTCTGGAACTGGCCGAAGTGGTGGAACGCGACCGAGGCCATGCGGCCCTTGTGCTGCTCGCGCGGCCCGTAGACGTTGAAGTAGCGCAGCCCAGCAATCTGGCTGCCGGCACCGGCGGCCAGCGCACGCCGCACTGTCTGGTCGAACACCAGCTTGGACCAGCCGTAGACGTTCAGCGGCCGTTCGTTGTCGGGCGTTTCGGCGAACACCGTCGAGCCGCCGTACACGGCCGCCGACGAAGCGTAGATCAATCGTGTGCCCTGCGCCAGGCAGGCTTCGAGCAGGCGGCGCGAGCACTCGTAGTTGCGCGCCATCATCAGCTTGCCGTCGTGCACCATCGTGTCCGAACAGGCGCCCTGGTGCAGCACGGCGTCGACCTGGCCGAACTCGCCGCGCTCGAAGCGGGCGTAGAACTCGTCCATGTCGACATAACTCGACAACTGCGTGCCCACCAGGTTGCGGAACTGCTGGCCGTTGGTCAGGTCGTCGACCGCGATCACATCGGTGATGCCGCGCGCGTTCAGCGCGTGCACCAGGTTGCTGCCGATGAAACCGGCAGCGCCGGTGACTACGACACGCATGATTCGTTGCGCTCGCGCGCCGGGCTGGCGCGCTTCGGGATTGGGGTGGGGGCGGGAGCCGGGCCGGCTTCGTGCATCGCGGCCAGCAGCTCTTCGCGGCTGACCGTGGAAGTACCGAATTTGCCGACCACGATGCCGGCGGCGCGGTTGGCCCAGCGCATCGCTTCGAACGCGTCGTCGCCTTGGGCCATGCGCCATGCCAGCGTCGCCAGCACCGTATCACCGGCGCCGCTGACGTCGAACACTTCGCGCACCCGCGCCGGTTCGTGCACCATGCCGCGGCCGTTGAACATCGTCATGCCGGCTTCGCCTTGCGTGACCATCAGGTAGGTCCAGCCCAGGCGTTTGCGCAGGGCCACCGCCTGGCGTTGAAAGGCCGCGTCGTCGACGCAAGGGCCAGCCACCGCCTTGAATTCACCGAGGTTGGGCTTGACCAGCGTGGCGCCCGCATAGCGCGCCCAGTCCAGCCCCTTGGGGTCCACCAACACCGGTTTGGATTGCTTGCGCGCGGCATCGATCAGGTATTCGCAGCGCGACAGCGCGCCTTTGGCGTAGTCCGACAGCACCACCAGGTCATGTTGGTTCAGCAAGGCAACGTAGCGCTTGGCCAGCGTTTCCAGCATGCCGGGCAGTGGCTCGCTCTCGAAGTCGGCACGCAGCATCTGGTGCTGGCGCGCGACGCAGCGGATCTTCTGAATCGTCGGGAAGGACGGGTCGGCCACTCGCTCCAGGCGCACACCGGCCTCGGTCAGGATTCTTTCGAGCGCGTCGCCGGCTTCGTCGCGGCCCGCGAGCGTCAGCAAGGTGACCTGCGCACCGAGAGCGGCCAGGTTCAGCGCGACGTTGGCGGCGCCGCCGGCACGGTCATAGCGGCGCGTGACGCGCAGCACCGGCACCGGGGCTTCGGGTGAGATACGGTCGACGCTGCCGTCCCAGTAGCGGTCCAGCATGGCATCGCCGACCACCAGGATGGGTTGGCTTTTTTCCACGGAAGCCATGTTCCCATCCACCCCGGTGGGCCAAGCCGTGGAAAAGACGGCCACGCACCGCCCAGTTCCGGCCGATGATGTACGCGACCGGACAGGCACCCTCGAAGTACCCAAAACAGCTCTGCTAGAATCCCCGTTTTCGCCGGTGTAGCTCAGTTGGTAGAGCAGCGCATTCGTAATGCGAAGGTCGGGAGTTCGACTCTTCTCACCGGCACCAAACCGAACGACGGGCCAGCACTTTCCAGGTGCTGGCCCGTTGTGCTTTTGGGGCACCGGCGTCCGGTGTAACCGCGCCGGCTCCTGCGCAACAGCGCACAGCTGCCGGGTAAAGACCCGGCTTTTCCGGCTCAACCGCCCCGCTCAACGTGACGAAGACGCCTTCAACAGGAGTCCTTCGTGCGCAAAATCTTGCTGGCCTGCTTCACGTTGTTCACGTCCCTGACGGCCACGGCCGCCGACCTCACCGCCACCGAGATGCGCTGGCTCAAGGGCGCGTGGCCGGTCATCACCTACGCCGAAGAGACCAAGCTGCCGCTGGACATCGTGGTGCAACCGCAGGCCTCGCCCGGACAGGCGCCGCTGGCGTTGGGCTTCGCCGGCGGTCGCTGCAAGCTGGTGCTGTCGATGCGCGGCAACCCGGAAGCCGAGGCCACGCTGGACCGCATTGCGCCCGAGCTGCTGAACGCTTCGCTGGAACTGATGGCCGCCCACGAACTGGGCCATTGCCGGCGCTATCTGGACGGCGCCTGGATGGGCCTGCCGGCCGGCTTCACCGCCGTCGAGCCCGAAGGCTTGACCCCTGAGCTGCGCAGCGACTACCTGAACATGAAGGCGATCCGCCGCGAAGAAGGCTACGGCGACCTGGTCGGCCTGGCCTGGACGCAGCAGCACCACCCCGAGGCCTACAAGCGCCTGCACGCCTGGCTGCTGAAAGAGCGCTCGAAAGACCTGATTCCCGGCAGCCACCACGACACGCTGACCTGGGTGCGCCTGGCCGCCGACGGCCGCCCGTTGAACGGCGCGACACCGTTTGCCGGCGCCGACTCGCTGTGGAAAACCGGGCTGACCTCGCAAGAGTGACGGCCTGGCCTGAGGCCGATCGAGGCCCACCCGCAAAGACCGCCACGCGCCCCACAAGGCGCTGTTCGAGGCGGCCACGGTAAGCTCGTCCGCTTCGAACGCGGAGTTTCCTGCATGCACATCGCTCTGAAGGCGGCAGCCCTTGTCGCCGCTCTCGCCCTCGGCGGATGCGGCCGCACGTCGGCCACGCCCGGGTTGGCGGCCGTCGGTGCCAGCGCCGGGCCGGTCGCCCAGCACTTCGAGATCACCGTTGACGGCAAGACCATGGTCCTGTCGCCCGACAACCCGACGGTGTCGCTGGTGTTGGCCGCGGTGATGCACGGCGCCACCGGCCTGTCGCTGTCGGCCCACGACAAAGCCAACAACCTCGGCTTCACGCTCATGGTCGCGGACTCGCCCATCGCGCCGGGCGACTTCCCGATTGGCGAGTGCGGGGAGACCGGCGCGTGCACCACGCGCTCCAAGACGGCGGGCCTGACCACCTACCCCGATGGAGGCGTCCCTGACCCCGCCTCAGCCGTGTTCGCCTACGACTATCCGGAGCTCGGCCTGAAGCCGGCCGTGCTGACGCTGGAGAAAATCGACGACGTCGTCTGGCCCGGCGTCGGGCCGGCCAAGCGCCTTCGTGGGACGTTCAAGGGTGGGTTCGCGCGGCTGGAGCGCGGCGCCGACGCTCGCGTCCACGTGGTCGGGCCGGTGCGCCAGATCGAAGGGCGGTTCGACATGTACGCGGCATTGCGCTGAAGCCGCCGCCGGATCCGACCACCGCCTTTCGCCGCGTGCTCGGTGCCGAGGCGATCTCGAACCCGGGCAGCATGCTGGCGCACGGGCCGAAAGCTCAGCCCTTCGGCGGCGCCGCGTAGCGCCGGGCGTGCATCGCCAGCACGCCGGCCACCACCTCGCGTGCCATCGCATCACGCGCAGCCGGGTCGGCCAGCGCCTGGGCCTCTTCGCTGTCGGCATCGAGCAACTCGTCGCCGCCCAGCAGCGCGATCGTCGCCAGGCCGGGGCCCAGTTCGTCGTCGGCCCGCCAGTCGGCCCAGGCGTCCGGCTTCAGGTCGAGCGCCTGCAGGAAACCGGTGCACCAGTCCTGCGCGTCGACCCATTCTTCGCCGTTGGCTTCGACGATGCTGAACAGGGGTTCCCAGTGCTTGGGGAGGTCGCGCAGCTGGCAAGCAACGGCCTGCAGGTGGCGCAGCGTAAACAGCGTCGCGCGCTTGCGCTGGCGGTTGCTGGCGAAAGGCTCGCCATCCGGGCCGTCACCGCCCCAGATCAGCGGCAGCCAGTCGGCGGTGGGCCCCTGGTCCAGCCATTCGGTCGGGCCGAGCAGGATCGCGGTCAGGTAGCCGTCGACGCCTTCGATGTTCATCGCGCCATCGGCGGGCAAGGCCTGCAACAGCGTGTCAAAGGCCTCGAGCTCTTCGTCGCTGAGCGGCGTGTTGTTCGAGGCGCGGTCGAATTGGGGGTAATTCATGGTGGGCGGTGATTGTGGCGCATTCACGCGAATTTCAGGTCTGGGTTACGCTGCCGCCTTCGTTTGCGAGGAGGAGGTTTCATGCCCAGTCTGTTTCGTTTCAGCCGCCGCCAAGGCCTTGCCGCCACATTGGCCGTGCTGGCCCTGGCCGCCACCACCTTCACCGGCCTCGCGCAAGCGCAGCAGCCGCTGACCGGCAAGACGGTCAAGATCCTTGTCGGCTTCCCGGCCGGCGGCGGCACCGACGCGATCGCCCGCATCCTGGCCGAGCACCTGAAGGACGAACTCGGCGCGACGGTGATCGTCGAGAACAAGCCCGGCGCGGGCGGCCAGCTCGCCGCGCAGACGCTGAAGGCCGCCGCACCGGACGGCACCACGCTGTTCCTCAGCCACGACCATTCGATCTCGATCCTGCCGCAGGTCGTCAAGACACCCGGCTTCGACCCGGCGGTCGACTTCGTGCCGGTGGCCGGCTTCGCAACCTTCGTCAACTCGTTCGCGGTGTCCGGCGGCACGCCGGCGAAGTCGTTCAACGAGTACGTGGCGTGGATCAAGAGCGCCGGCGGCGGCAAAGGCGCGGTTGGCGTGCCGGCGCCCGCCTCGGTGCCCGAGTTCCTGGTCAAGGTGATGGCCGACAAGTACCAGCTCGACCTGGTGGCCGCCCCCTACCGCGGCAGCGCGCCGATGATGGCCGACATGCTGGGCAACCAGATCGCGGCCGGCGTCGGCTCGGTGCCCGACTTCATCGAGAACCACAAGAACGGCAAGCTGCGCATCGTCGCGGTGCTGGGCGGCACGCGCCAGCCGGCACTGCCCGATGTACCGACCTTCGCCGAACTGGGCCTGGCTGGCTTCGAAGACGTGCCCTACTACGGCGTCTTCGCGCCCGCCGGCACACCCAAGGCCACGCTGGACCAGGTCTCGGCCGCGCTGGCCAAGGTGCTGGCCAAGCCCGCGGTGCACGACCGCCTGACCGCGATGGGTTTGGCCGTCGGCCACATGAGCGGCGACCAGCTGGGCGCTCGCGAAAAGGCCTACACCGCCACCTGGGCCAAGATCATCAAGGCCACCGGCTTCGTGCCGCAGTAAGGCCATCTTGTGAGCGGCTTCGCGTTTTTCGACACCCCGGCCGGCCTGTGCGGGCTGGCATGGAACGACGCGCTCGAAATCTGCGGCGGGCAACTGCCTGAAGCGACAGCAGTGTTGACTCGGCAGCGCATGCAGCAGCGCTTTCCTGATCTGCAGGAAAGCGAGCCCCCGCCGGCCATGGCAGAGGTGCTGCGCCGCCTTGCCGCCGCGCTGCAGGGCGCGCCCGACACGCTTGAAGACGTGCCGCTGGCCGACGCCGATGTGCCCGAGTTCAATCGCCGCGTCTACGCGCTGGCGCGGCGCATCCCGCCCGGTCAGACTCGAAGTTATGGCGAGCTGGCCGCTGAGCTGGGCGGCCCGGCCGTGGCCCGCGCAGTGGGCCAGGCGCTCGGCCGCAACCACTTCGCGCCGCTGGTGCCCTGCCACCGCGTGATGGCCGCGCATGGCCAATCGGGCGGCTTCTCCGGCCCCGGCGGTTTGAAGACCAAGCTGCACCTGTTGCAGCTTGAAGGCGCGCCGCTCGGCAACCCCTCGGCCGATCAGCCCAGCTTGTTCTGACTTGGCGCCCGGCCAGAGAACCGTGCTGCAAACGCCAGCAGGCTGTCGTACACGCCCTGCACCAACGGCGAGCGCACTTCGCCCTCGGCGCGCGAGATCCACAGCGGCTCCAGCGCGAACGACGGGTGGCCCTTCACCAAGGCCAGTCGCCTGCGCTTGAGCGCATCGTCGGCCATCAGGCGTGAGACCAGCGCCACGCCGCGGCCGCGCAGCGCCGCATCCAGCAGCAACCGCGCATCGTCGTAGATCGCCGCCTTGCGGAACTCGCCCAGGTGCTGGCGGATGAAGCGGCCACTTTCGTCGCCGGTCAGGTCGGTCTCCAGGCACAGCAAGCGGGTGTGCTGCGGGTGCTCGGCAGGCTCGACCGGAGCCAGCTGCTTGGCCAGCGCCGGTGTCGCCACCAGCACCAGCGCATCGTCGAGGATCGGCACGTCCAGCACGCCGCGCTGGCGCAGCGGCTGGCGCGTGATCGCGATGTCCACGTCGAGCTGGTCGATGTAGCGCGCGGTCTCGTCGATCGAGATGATCGGGCACAGCGACGGCAGCGTCGCCTCCAGCTCATCCAGCCGCGGCTGCAGCCAGCCGTGCACCACGTGCGCGGGACAGACCAGCGTCACCAGGTTGTCGTCGAGGTAGCTGTCGATGCGGCCCAGCCCGCCGCGGATCACGTCGAGCGATTTGACGACCGTGGCGTGCAGCAGCCGGCCGGCGACCGTGAGCTCGACCCCGCGACCCTTGCGGCGGAACAGCGACTGACCTACCTGCCGTTCGAGCTGACCGATCTGGTGGCTGATGGCTGACTGCGACACGCACAGCTCGTCGGCCGCGCGCGAGTAGTTGCCCAGCCGTGCGGCGGCCTCGAAGCCGACCAGCAGGCGAAACGAAGGCAGACGGGCGTTCGACATATGAGCTCAATCGATCAAAGAGGGCCAAAGAAGTCGCTTTTCGATCGAAATTGTTCCAGTCACCATCTCGTCACGAGCAATCGGAAACACCTAGCGATGACGATGACCAACTCAACGACCCACGACGATTTCGATGCCGCCAGCGGCGGCTGGCGCATGCCGGCCGAGTGGGAGCCGATGGCGGCCACCTGGCTGGGCTGGCCGGTACTGGCCAACCGCGAGATGCTCTGGGGCGAGCACTACGAAAGCGTCTGCGAGGCCTTTGGCGTGCTGGCGCGCTGCATCGCGCGCTACCAGCGCTGCATCGTGGCGGCCCACGCGCCGCTGGCTGAACAAGCGCAGGCGCATTGCGGCCCCACCGTGCACGTGGTGCCGCTGGCGGTGGAAGACAACTGGCTGCGCGACTGCGGGCCGATCATGCTTGTCAACGATGAACGCGCAGCCCAGATGGCGGTCGGCTTCCGTTTCAACGCGTGGGGCGAGAAGTACAAGCCGTACCACGGCTGCGCGCGGCTGGCCGACGACATCGCCACGCTGGCGCGGCTGCCGCTGGCGCGCTCGCGCATGGTGCTCGAAGGCGGCGCCTTCCATGTCGACGGTCGCGGCACGCTGCTGACCACCGAGAGCTGCCTGCTCAACCCGAACCGCAACCCTGGCATGACCCGCGGCGACATCGAGGCCGAGCTGCGCCGCATGCTGGGCGTGCACAAGATCGTCTGGCTGCCCGGCAACGTGCACGAGACCGAGACCGATGGCCACATCGACGGCATCGCCTCGTTCATCGCACCGGGCCGGGTGCTCTTCAACGCCGCCGACCCCGACCAGGGCGAGTACTTCCGTGCGATGCGAGAAAACCGCCGCGCGCTGGCCATGGCCACCGACGTGACCGGACGCCACTTCGAGATCCTCGACCTGCCGGTGCCGCGCGGCGCCGAGAACTTCGGCAGCGAGCGCTTCTGCGACATCTACTCGAACTACATCCTGGTCAACGGCGCCGTCATCTCCACCGCCTTCGGCGTGCCGCAGGACGAGGACGCGCGACTCGTGTTCCAACGCGCCTTCCCCGACCGTGTCGTCGAGCTGCTGCCGATCACGCCGATCTCGCTCGGCGGCGGCGCCACGCACTGCTCGACGCAGCAGCACCCGATGCAGGGCAACCAATTGCAGGTCGCGGGCTTCGATTGACTTGACCCCCAAGGTCCAGGCTGCGCCTGGCCCGCCCCCCCCCCCGAGGGGGAACAAAAAGCTCGGGAACGGCCCTTCGCTTTTCTTCCCATGGACCCCATGCAATGACAAACCGCCACATCACCGTCGCCGCGGTGCAGATGCCTTCGGGCGACTGGAACCCGCAGCGCAACGCCGACCGCGCCGAGCGCCTGATCCGCCAGGCCGCGGCCGCCGGTGCGCAGCTGATCGTCTGCCCCGAGCTGTTCACCAGCCCGTACTTCTGCATCGACCAGAACGTGCAGCACCTGGGGCTGGCGCTGCCGGCCGAGGGCCACCCGCAGATCACCCGCTTTGCGCGATTGGCGGGTGAACTGGGCGTGGTGCTGCCCATCGGCTTTTTCGAACGCGCCGGCAACGCGGCCTACAACTCGGTCGCCGTGGCCGATGCCGACGGCCGTGTGCTCGGTGTCTACCGCAAGACCCACATTCCGGACGGTCCGGGCTACACCGAGAAGTTCTATTTCACGCCCGGCGACACGGGCTTCAAGGTCTGGGACACGCGCTTCGGCCGCATCGGCGTGGCCATCTGCTGGGACCAGTGGTACCCCGAGACCGCGCGCTCGATGGCACTGATGGGCGCCGAGGTGATGTGCTTCCCGACCATCATCGGCTCGGAGCCCCACAGCGCCGACTACGACACCGCCGGCCACTGGCAACGCACGATGCAGGGCCACGCCGCCGCCAACATGGTGCCGGTGATCGCCGCCAACCGCATCGGCCAGGAAACGGGCCTGGGCAACGGCAACCCGCAGCAGCAGCCGCTAACGGCCACCTTCTACGGCTCCAGCTTCATCGCCGACCACACCGGCGCCAAGCTGGCCGAGGCCTCGCGCAGCGACGAGACGGTGCTGGTGCAGCGCTTCAACCTCGATGAGATCCGCCGCGAGCGCCAGTGCTTCGGCTTCTTCCGCGACCGCCGGCCGCAGATGTACCAGACCCTGTTGACCAGCGACGGCCGCCACATCGCCTGCTGATCCCTCCATTGCTGTACCGAGGACAAGCATGTCACTTCACGCCCTTTCATCCCGCCTGGCCGCGCTGGCATTGGCTGCCTGCGCGTGGGTCAGCCCCGCGCATGCCGCAGACGAACAGCAGCAGGTGCTGAACTTCTACAACTGGTCGTCCTACATCGCGCCCGACACGGTCGCCAACTTCGAAAAGGAGACCGGCATCAAGGTGCGCTACGACACCTTCGACTCGAGCGAGCTGCTGCACGCCAAGCTGGTCGCCGGGCGCACCGGCTACGACATCGTGATGTCCTCGTCCGGCTGGGCCAAGATGCAGGCCGACGGCGGGCTGCTGATGCCGCTGGACAAGGCGCAGATCACGAACCTGAAGAACCTCGATCCGCTGATCGAAAGCCAGCTGGCGCGGCTGGACCCGGGCAACACCTACGCGGTGCCCTGGCTCTGGGGCTACACCACCGTCGGCATCAACATCGACAAGGTCAAGGCGGCGCTGGGTGACCTGCCGATGCCCGACAACGCCTGGGACCTGGTCTTCAAGCCCGAGTACATGTCGCGCCTGAAGAGCTGCGGCGTGTCCTTCCTCGATTCATCGTCCGAGGTCGTGCCGGCCGCGCTGCACTACCTGGGTCGTTCGCTCGAAAGCAGCAACCCGGCCGACTACAAGGACGTGGGCGAGCTGCTGAAGAAGGTCCGCCCTTATGTGACGCTCTTCAGCTCGTCGGGCTACATCGATGACCTGGCGCGCGGCTCGTTGTGCGTGTCGATGGGTTGGTCGGGTGATCTGAGCTCGGCCAAGCGGCGCGCCGACGCGGCGGCCGCCGGCAACCGCATCGAGGCGCTGATGCCCAAGAGCGGCGGCGTGATGTTCTTCGACACGATGGTCGTGCCGGCCGATGCGCCGCACGCCGCCAATGCCTGGCGTTTCATCAACTACATCCTGCGCCCGGAAGTGCACGCCGGCCTGACCAACCACCTGCACTACGCCAACCCGAACAAGGAAGCGCGGCGCTTCGTCACGCCTGAGCTGGCCCACAGCCCGATCGTGTTCCCGCCCGAAGCGGACATGAAGCGCATGAGCGTGCAGGGCCTGGTGACCAACGACATGCGCCGGCTGATGGCGCGCACCTACACGAGCTTCAAGACGGGATATTGAGAGCCCCCAGGGCCGGGCCATGCCCGACCCGCCCCCCATGGGGGTCAAGAAGCTAGGGGCGGCCCGTCGCTTCTTGAGACCCGCCCGCCGCGCCTTCCATCGCCCTTCGACCAGGCCGCGCCCACTGCGCCGGCCTGTGGGCTTCGCTTTGCCCGAAGACAACCGCGTTCCCGCAGTACTGGAGACACCCATGACCCTCCGCCCTCGTGCCATCCCCTTGCTGGCCGTCTTGAGCACGGCCTGGCCACTGGCCGTTCTGGCCGCGCCTGTCGCACCTGACACGGCGGCGGACACCACGCAGAAGCTGCAGCAGCTGCAGGCCCTGGTCGAACGCATGCAAGTCCGCATCGACGAACTGGAGACCGGCCAGAAGCGGCTGGACGGCGCATCCGCCAGACCTCCCTCCGGCCAGTGGGGCATGACGCCCGAACAAGCCCGCGAACTGAGCCGCGTCGTCGTCAAGGCCGCGGGCACCGAAGACGCGCTCGAAGCCCAGGGCTTTCGCGGCCTGAAGATCAGCGGCTACCTCGACCCGACCTACATCGCCACCCGCAACCTGAACCGCCGCGGCTTCCAGTTCCTCGACTCTTCGGCCAACGGCGAGTACGCGATCGACAACGGCAGCTTCGGCACTGCGCAGATCGACTTCATGAAAGAGACCGACAGCGGCGCCAAGTGGCACCTGACGCTGATGCCCAACCGCGGCGCCTCAGGCCTGACGATCGACGGCCAGTCCATCGTGCAAGAGGCCAGCCTGTCGATGCCGCTGGGCGACAAGCAGACGCGGTTGATCGCCGGTCAGATCCCCGATTGGTCGGGCCACGAATATGCCCAGGCCCCGCAGAACAAACTGGTCAGTCACAACCTGCTGTTCGACTTCACGATCCCGACCGTCTACACCGGCCTCGGGCTCGAACTGGTGCGCGATGAGTGGACGATCAAGACGCTGCTCGCCAACGTCAACAGCTCGAAGCGCGCACCGGGCGAACATGCCCCCGCACTCGCCTGGCGGGTCGACCACTACAACGGCGAGTTCAGTGGCTTCGGCGCCGCAGGCCTGCACGGCAAGCTGGCCAACTGGCGCGCGCTGCTCGACGAGGCCGGCAACCCGCTGACCGGCGAGCCCTACGCCACGCGCGACACCGTCGCCCACCTGATCGAGGTCGACGGCTGGTACACCCGCGGCGACTGGACGGTGACGGGCCAGCTCAGCTACGGCCAGCAAAGCCAGGCCGCCATCACCGCCGACCCCACCACCGGCGAGCTGCGCACCGCGCGCTGGTGGGGCCTGTCGGCGACGGCCGCCTACAAGCTGACGCCGCAATGGGAACTGGTCGTCCGCGGCGACCACCTGAACAACCAGGCCCACGGCGGCGGCCTGCTCGGCTGGACCTTCGCCGACGACCGCAACGGCATCGGCCCCGATCCGCTCGGCGACCCTGAACGCGGCGCCAACCGCCAGTCGCTCTCACTCGGCACCCGCTACCAGTTCGACGCCAACCTGGCCTTCAAGGCCGAGTACCGGCTCGACCAGGCCAGCCTGCCGGTGTTCCTGGACGTGACCACGGGGCGGTACCGCAGCACCAATGCGATGTTGGGGGCGGCGATGGTGATGAGTTTCTAGGGTGTTGTGCTGTTTGGGGCGCGCTGGCCGGGCGCGTCAGCCAAGACACATCTTCAAAAGAATGTTGAAGGTCAATTCGGCGCCGGGCACTCGATCGAGAAGCCGTCGGTGGGCACAGTGCCGCTTGGAAAAGCCGCCCCCAGCAACCGACGAGGACCCATGAAAGCTGTCGCCCACCAAAAGCCGCTGCCTATTGCCGCTGCGAGTTCCGATGCGCAATCGCTGCCGAATGTAGATCTGCCCGAGCACAAGGTGGACAAGTTGCCTGTCGACCGATCCGCCAGCCCTGCGCTCGTCGGCTTCTTTCTTTGGCAAAACACGCTCGGCAAGGCAACATTGAATGTCGTAGCAGGCCCGAGGCAACAGCAGACACCATGAGCGACCCATCGATCCAGGCGCGGCTCGCAGCCGATTTCACGGACAGTGACCCCGACGAAACCGCCGAATGGCGCGACGCACTCGCATCGCTGCTGCGAGCGGCCGGGCCACAGCGCGTTCGCGAGATCATGGACATGCTGGCGCAGCAGGCGCGAAGCCCAGCCATCGGCTGGCAGCCCGCGCTGGGCACGCCTTATGTCAACACCATTGCGGCGACGAGCCAGCCGGCCTTTCCCGGTGACCTGGGCGTGGAGGAGCGACTCGCGTCGCTGATGCGCTGGAACGCCTTGGCGATGGTGGTACGCGCCAACAAGGCCTACGGCGAGCTTGGCGGCCACATTGCCAGCTACGCCAGCGCGGCAGACCTGTTCGAGGTCGGCTTCAACCACTTCTTCCGCGGCGGTGATGCCGGTGACCTGATCTTCTTCCAGCCGCACAGCGCGCCGGGCGTCTATGCCCGCGCCTTCCTCGAAGGACGCCTTGGCGAAAACGATCTCGCCCACTATCGCCAGGAGATCGTCGCCCGGCAGCACGGTGCCACCGGCCTGTCGAGCTACCCCCATCCGTGGCTGATGCCAGCGTTCTGGCAGTTCCCCACCGGCTCGATGGGCCTGGGGCCCCTCAGCTCGATCTACCAGGCGCGCTTCATGCGCTACCTGCAGCACCGCGGGCTGCTCGACACCTCCCGGCGCAAGGTCTGGGGTGTGTTCGGCGACGGCGAAATGGACGAGCCGGAGAGCATGAGCGCGCTGACCCTGGCGGCACGTGAAAAGCTCGACAACCTCATCTGGGTGGTCAACTGCAACCTGCAGCGTCTGGACGGCCCGGTGCGCGGCAATGGCCGCATCATCGACGAACTGGAGGCGTTGTTCTCGGGCGCCGGCTGGCGCGTGATCAAGCTGGTGTGGGGCTCGGACTGGGACGGGCTGTTCGCGCGCGACGCCGAGGGTGCGCTGGCGCGCGCCTTCGCGAACACGGTGGACGGCCAGTTCCAGACCTTCGCCGCCAAGGATGGCCGCTACAACCGCGAGCACTTCTTCGGCCAGAACCCCGCCCTGACCGCGCTCGCCGAAGGGCTCACCGACGAACAGATCGACCGCCTCAAGCGCGGTGGCCACGATCTGGTGAAGATCCACGCGGCCTACCACGCGGCGGCCGCCACGCGCGGCCAACCGACCGTCATCCTGGCCCAGACCAAGAAGGGCTACGGCATGGGCGAGGCGGGCCAGGGCCGCATGACCACTCACCAGCAGAAGAAGCTCGAGCGCGAGGACCTGATCGCCTTCCGCAACCGCTTCGATCTGCCCTTGACCGACGAGCAGGTCGCCGATCTCGCGTTCTTCAAGCCGGCTGAAGACAGCCCCGAGATGCGCTACCTGCATGCGCGCCGCGCTGCGCTCGGAGGTTTCGTGCCCGCCCGCCGCGCAGAGGCAGCAGCGGCAGTGCCCGTGCCGCCGCTGGCGCGCTATGGCGGGTTCGCGTTGCAGGCCGAAGGCAAGGAGATGAGCACCACGATGGCCTTCGTGCGCATGCTCACCGGCTTGCTCAAGGACACGCAGCTCGGCCCGCGCATCGTGCCCATCGTTGCCGACGAGGCCCGCACCTTCGGCATGGCCAACCTCTTCAAGCAGGTGGGCATCTATGCCTTCAATGGCCAGGCCTACGAGCCCGAGGACATCGGCTCGGTGCTCAGCTACCGCGAGGCTCAGGACGGCCAGATCCTCGAAGAAGGGATCAGCGAAGCCGGCGCGATCAGCAGCTGGACCGCCGCAGCGACGAGCTACTCGGTGCACGGGCAGGCGATGCTGCCCTTCTACATCTACTACTCGATGTTCGGGTTCCAACGTGTCGGCGACCTGATCTGGGCCGCGGCCGACCAGCGCTCGCGCGGCTTCCTGCTCGGCGCCACCGCGGGCCGCACGACGCTGGGCGGCGAAGGGCTGCAGCACCAGGACGGCGCCAGCCTGCTGCAGGCGAGCACGGTGCCGAACTGCCGTGCGTACGACCCCTGCTTCGCGGGCGAGCTGGCGGTGATCCTTGACCACGGCATGCGCCAGATGATGGAGCGCCAGGAAGACGTCTTCTACTACGTCACCGTCATGAACGAGAACTACGCCCAGCCCTCATTGCCGGCGGGCGTCGAAGACGATGTCATCCGCGGCATCTACCGCTACGCTTTGCATGCGCCGGCGGACGCTTCGGCGAACACACCAGCGACGGTGCGGCTGGTCGGCTCGGGCACCATCCTGCGCGAGGTGATCGCCGCGGCCGAGCTGCTCGCATCGGATTGGGGTATTGCGGCCGAGGTGTGGAGCGCGACCAGCTTCAGCGAGCTGGCGCGCGAGGCACGCGAAGTCGAGCGCTTCAACCGGCTGCATCCCGGCGAGCCGGTGCGCCAGAGCCATGTGCAGCGCTGCCTGTCCGGCGACGCGCCCGTGATCGCGGCCTCCGACTACGTTCGGGCCTGGCCGCAGCTGATCGCTTCGTACCTGGAAGCGCCTTTCACCGCGCTGGGCACCGACGGCTTCGGCCGCAGCGACACCCGCGCCGCCTTGCGTCGCTTCTTCGAGGTCGATCGTCATCACATCGTGCTGGCGGCGCTGACGGCGCTGCGCGCGCGCGGCGATGTCGATGCGAACATTTGCGCCGAGGCCATCGCGAGCTACGGGCTGTCGCCTGAGGTCGGAGCCTCTTGGCTGGCGTGATGGGCGGTCTTACAGCTCGGCGAATCGCCGGGCCAGGTAGTCGACCATCGCGCGAACGCGGGTCGGCATGTGCCGCCCGCTGGGCATGACGGCGCTGATCGGCACCGCCTCGCCTTCGTAGTCCGCAAGCAGGCGCACCAGGCGGCCGGCTCGAAGATCGGCGGCGACGTCCACGCTGGCCTTGTAGGCCACGCCGTCACCCCTCACCGCCCACTGGCGCACCAGCAGCGAATCACCACACAAGGCTGGCGCGACGACCATGGTCTCGGTCACACCCGCTGCTGAAACAAAGCTCCACTGCGCCTTGGGCTGATCGCGTGACAACCAGGCCAGGCAGCGATGGTTGGCCAGATCGGTGGGCGATTGCAGCGGCGCCGCTCGCTCGAGGTACTTCGGCGCGGCGACGAGCACGCGGTGCGACCGCACCAGCAGCCGGCCGACCATCGACGAGTCGCTCAGCTCGCCGTAGCGGATCGCGATGTCTACCGCCTCGCGGGGCAGATCGTGCATCCGGTCGCCGACCCGCACGGTCACCGTCAGGCGCGGATGCATCCTGGCGTAGTCGCCGATCCATTCAGAGAGGAACTGGGCGCTGGTGTCGGTGGGGGCGGCAATGTGGATGCGGCCTTCCACCGCGCGGGCATCGTGCCGAAGCACGCTGCGGCCGCGCGCCCAGGTGGCGGCGATGCTCTCGCAGGTCTGCGCAAAGCGCTCTCCCTCGGGCGTCAGGCGCAGCGTCCTGGTGGTGCGCTCGACGAGCCGTACCCCCAACTCCTCCTCGATCCGCTTGAGTCTGGCGCTGACCGAGGAGGGTGTCTGATCCAGCTGCCGGGCGGCAGCACTCAGCGACTGTGCATGCGCAACACGCAGGAACAGGCTGAGATCATCGAGGTGCATGGTTCATTATTGTCGGGCGTCAGGAGCCCGGCGTGCCCGGTGCCTCGGGCCGGAAGCGGTAGATGCGGTACGGCGCGGCGTTGTTGGCGGCGCCCGTCGGATTCGCATTGGCCTGGAAGGCGCCCGTCTGGATCAACTGCGCCGCACCCGAGTAGATGAAGCCATCGGAGATGTAGGTCACACCATCTGGCCAGACCATGTTCGGGTCCGACACGTAGTCGCGGTATTGGCGCGTGTCCGGCGGGATGATGCCGATCGTGTGCCGGCCGACTTCGGTGAGGTACAGGTTGTTGTTGGTGTCGATCGTGAGCCCGCCGTTGTAGGGCTTGTGGGCGTAGAACTCGACCTTGGCGGACAGCTGCGCAGCGCTGAGGCTCGTGTCCAGCACATCGGTCATGCGCACCCGGTACATCTCGTAGCTGCTGAGCGGCGAGAAGTACAGCCACTCCCGGTTCTTGTCGAGCGTGATGCCGTCGACACCCACGCGCAGGCCCCACGACGCTTCCTTCTGCCCCGCCTGCGCCACCCACCGGATCGGGTCGGTGTTCGGAATCACATGCACATCACCCTGCAGCAGCCGGCGGCTCTGGCCAGTTGCGATGTCGGTGACGACCAGGGCCGCGGTCATCCCGATGCCTTCGGAGGCTTCGCCGATCGCCTCGTCGGCCGCCACCAGCACGCCGTGCTTCAGATCGATGGCGAAGTCGTTGTGCTGGGATTGCGGCAAGGTGACCGCGTCGAGGTCGATCACCTTGTACAGCCGGTTGGCCTTCGTGTCCCAGCCGACGTATTTCGCGTGCAGCGCCGCCGGGCGCGGATGCACCGGATCGGCACGGTCGGTCGACTTGGCCGAGTCGAGAATCCACAGGATGCCGTTCGCATCGGCATGGAAGCCGAGCACCCAGTCGATGCAGAAGTCGTACCGGCCATTGACGGCTGGCAGGAAGCTGCCGTCGGGGTTGCGGCAGCTCTGCAACAGCCCCGAGCCGGCCGTCGGATACGGCGTGCTCGACTTTCGGTCGGCGTTCAGCGTGGCGACCTGCACCGAGGTCGGGGTCAGATAGAACGGGTGGTACCCGATGATCAGCTGGCCGTCCTGCTTTTGCGTGATCGCCGCGATGCCCGATTGCATCAGCTCCGCATGGACCGCCAGGCTTGCCTGACCCTTCTTCTGACCTGGGTCATCGCCTCCACCGCCGCAGGCGCTGAACGTGGCGGCCATGGTCAGGGTGAATGCGGCCGCGGCCGCACATCCGACAGTTTCTCTCGGCATCACAGTCTCCGTAGTCGTCTTGAAAAGCGATTGCCAGGTGGCCGGCAAATACTCGCTCTCGTCAACGGAGGCGACAACGCAGGGACCGCGAAAACACTTGATCGAAATCGTTGAAGATCGATCCGGACGGCGCGCGGGCAGATGTTTGGATGAGTTGCTGGGAAGAACCTCTTCAACTGTCGACAAGGCAATGAAGCGCCACCCGCGAACGCGCGACGCGAATCAGCACCCGATACTACTCAGATAGGCCGTAGGCGGGTTCTTGCCGGGCTTGGCCTGCGTGGACAGGATGAGCGCCTCGTGGCCGCTGTTGGAGCCGCCGATGCTGAAGAGGAAGTCGGGTTTGCCGTCTCCATCGAAATCACCCAGCGCATTCAGCTGGACGTCCCAACCGTAGCCGCCGAGGTCATAGTCGAAGCGCTCGCCGTCGATTTCGAGTGAAAACTGAACACCGTCACCGTAGGGGCGGCCGTCTGCCGCGCGGAAGCCGTTTTGCACCGTGAAGGCATAGGGCTTGTCGTTCAGCTTCATCTGGAACCGGTAGCCCAGTTCAGGCAGGAGCGTCGTGGTGCCGTTCTTGAAGCGGTGGATCGGCACGCTGCCGGCTTTCCACGGCACACCGGGAACGCGGGCGAAGAGGTCGGCCGCCACGTCTTGCGGTGTCTCGTGAAGGTCGTCTTCGTTGGTCTGGGTCGCAGCCCGGGTGACCTGGTCGGTGATCGGCTTGAAGCGCTCGCGCGCTTCGGCGGTGGTCAGTGGGCGAATCGTCAGCGTGGCGGCCCGCGCGTCCAGCATCAATACAGCCCAACCGTCCATGGGCCAGCGATTCGCGGCTGTGCCTTCGAAAGGTGCGGGGATGAGGAAGGTACCGACGCTTCCGCCCCATTCGCCTTGGCGCAACAGCGCACCCGGTGCCGGCAGCGGCTCAGCGAACGCGCTGCTGGAGGCAATCACTGCCGTTGCTGCCAAGGCAGCGGTGAGCGCCTGTTGCAAGGCGGTGGATTGGCGTCGTGTCATGGTGGCCTGGAGGCGAGTTGTCATGGCGTTGAATCATGCCCGTCGGCCCTCGATTGCGGTGTGAGAGTTTCTTCACGCGCGTGAGCCATCACACCGAGCCGCTACATTCCGCCTTGTTCAAGCCGCAGGCATCTCCGCCTCGGTTATCAACCGATCCACCGCCATGAGCTTCACCGCCGACACCCTCGACATGTCCAGCCCCTCGCACAAGCGGGAGGCGTACGAGACGCTGTATGCGCAGGTCACGTCGCTGCTGCAAGGCGAGCGGGACAGGGTCGCCAACCTGGCCCAGTTCTCGGCGCTGGTCTATCAGTCGCTGCCGTCGTTGAACTGGGCCGGTTTCTACCTGGCGCAAGGTGATGAGCTGGTGCTCGGGCCGTTCCAGGGCAAGGTCGCGTGTGTGCGCATCCCGTTCGGCCGCGGCGTGTGCGGCACGTGCGCAGCCACGAAAGAGCCGCAGATCGTGAAGGACGTGGATACCTTCCCGGGCCACATCGCATGCGACAGCGCATCACGCTCGGAGCTGGTGCTGCCGTTGATGGTCGAGGGGCGCTTGCTGGGCGTGCTCGATCTCGACAGCCCGGAGCTCGCCCGCTTCGACGAGCTGGATGCGCAAGGCCTTCAGCGGATGCTCGAAGTGCTGGCCGCCGGCACGAACTGGTGACGCGCGCGGCGGCCGCAACCGCCCGCCCGTCAACGTCTCGTCACACCACCGGTTGCTGCTGCGTCACGCAGTGGATGCCTCCACCACCCGAGTACAGGTTGTCGAGGTTGAGCATCTCGATCGTGCGGCCGGGGTACAGCCCGGCCAGCTTGGCGTAGGTGTCTGAGTCTGTCGTCGAGTCGCCGAAGTTCACGTTGATCACCGCGCCATTGGTCACCAGGTAGTTGATGTAGCTCGGCAGCAGGTCGGGGTTGGTCGAGCGCGGGTGCACGGGCTGGTTGAGCAGCGTGATCTGCAAGCGCCGGCCTTTCGCATCGGTGGCGGCGGCCAGCACGTTGTAGATGGCGCGCGCATCCTTAGCCCACATGTCGTTGGCACCGGCCGGCGGGTTGTGCACCACCAGCTTGCCGGGCGCCACGAACTGCGCCGTGGCGTCGATGTGGTCGTCGGTGATGTCCTGGCCCTTCAGGCCCACGCACCAGATCATCTTCGTCGCTCCGTAGAGCTTCAGCAGCTCGGTCTCGATCTGCGCGCGCGTCTTGCCGGGGTTTCGGTTGCTGTTGACCCAGCAGCTTTCGGTGGCGACCAGCGTGCCGTCGCCGTCGTGGATCACCCCACCGCCCTCGCCCACCACCGTCGCCTTGGTGATGGGCAGGCCCATGTAGTCGGCCACGCGCTCGGCCACCAGCGCGTCCTTGGCATGGGTCTGGTGGTTGCCCCAGCCGTTGAAGTTCAGCCCGATGCAGTTCAGCCCGCCGCTGCCATTGCGACGAAAGACCGGGCCGATGTCGCGCATCCACATGTCGTTGGTCGGGATCGTGCTCAGCACGGTGACCGGGTAGACCGTGTTGCCGATCTTGCTGCGCGCGTTGGCCGCGTTGGTCGAGCCGTCGGCGATCATCGTGATCGGCTCGTACTTGGCGATGGTGCGCGCCAGTGTCGCGATGTCGGTCTGCATCTTCTTCAACAGCGAAGAGCCCCAGATCGCCGTGCTGGCCGGCCACGACATCCAGGTCTGCGTGTGGGGCACCGCTTCTTCCGGCACATAGGCCGTGGCCGCGGCTGCGGCCACTCCGGGAATGTGCAGGCCCGACAACGCCGTGCCGACCAGGCCGCTGCTGGCCAGGCCGATGCCCCCTGCCTTCAAGAACCCGCGCCGCGACGCGCCCGGCCCCTGGACTGACTGCTTGCTCATGACTGACTCCGTGCTTCGCGTGCCGGGGTGCACCCGGCGCCGTGGACCACCGCGAACGATCGGGTGGAATGTGAATCGCCGGGCACCTGCTGGCAGGCACCCGGCGGTCATGATTGAAGCGTCAGCACGGTCAAAGGGGTAGCGAGATTTGTGGCGTCGATCGATCGACGCCGCTCATGATTCGCCGCTTCCCGGGGCCAGGTCAGGGCCCCGGCGAGGTCTCGCGCAACTCGACCCGGTCGACATAGAACAGGCCGCCGTTCGGGTCCTGGTTGTAGATGACCATCGTGTCGGTGGCGCCGGTCGAATCGGTGCAGACGCGCAGTTCTTCCCACTCGCCGTGCTTGGTGCTCCAGCTGACCGGGCCGGTGTTGCCGCCACTGGATTGCATCGCCACATGGCCCTTGGAGACCTTGACCCAGGCCGAGAACATGTACGTCTTGCCGGCGGTGTTGGGGATGCTCTGGAACACGCCACCTTCGTTGCCGCCGGCCTTGAACTTGAGCATCAGGTTGCCGCCGTTGCCCGGCGCGTTCGAAGGCACCAGCGTCGAGCAGACCTTGTCGCCGCCGTTGCTGCTGTGCATCGTCCAGTTGGCGGCAGCCGAGTTGGTGGAGCCGCTGCGGGGCGTCCAACAGGTTTCCGTGCCGGCCGGCACGCCGGCCTGGGCCACCTCGAAACTGGCATTGACAGCCGTGTTGCCGGTGACAAAGCCGATCGGCGGGCAGTAGATGGAGGCTGGCGAGCCGGCCTGGGCCGACGCGGCCAGGGCCAGCAGGCTGGCGGTGAGGATGGGGTACTTCATGGGGGTCTCCCGAGGCTGCAGGGGTGCCGGGCTCTGTGGCCGGCGGCGCCAGTGTGGGTGGCCTGCAGGCCGGCGCCCATCCCCGGGGCTAGGGGACCGCCAGATGTCCGGATTGGCGGGCGAAATACGAAATACGCGCGTCCCAGTCGGCAGCGCCGACGAAACCGGCTATCGTGCGGCGCGTGGCGATTCGGCCCGGGAACACATAGGAGAGATCGCAATGGCGGAGATCAACGACGGCGGTGTGCAGGCACGCGGTGTGGACGCGGGCCGCGGGATCAATTGGTGGGGCGAGGCCTGGACGCTGTTCCAGAAGAACGCCGGCCTGTGGGTCGTCATTGCACTGATCCTGCTGATCGGCGTGGTCGTGCTGAACTTCATCCCCTTCCTCGGCCCGCTGGCGCTGACGCTGCTGACACCCGTGATCACCGGCAGCTGCCTGCTGGCCGCGCGCAAGACCGAGCAGGGCGGCGCCCTCGAGATCAGCGACCTGGGCCTGGCCTTCAAAGAGCACCTGAACCCGTTGCTGGTGATTGGCGGGCTGTTCCTGGCGGCCAACATCGTGATCATGGTCGTGATGGGCATCCTCGGCTTCGGCGCGGTCATGGGCATGGGGGCCGGTGGCGCTGCGCACAGCGCAGGCGGCATGATGGCCGCCTTCGGTGTCGCGATGCTGGCGATCCTGGTCGGATTGGCGCTGTTCGTGCCGGTCTCGATGGCCATCTGGTTCGCGCCGGCGCTGGTGGTCTTCCGCGGCGTCGCGCCGGTGAATGCCCTGAAAGCCAGCTTCGCGGGCTGCCTGCGCAACATCGTGCCTTTTCTGCTTTACAGCATCGTCTTCTTCGTGGTGGCGATCGTCGCCTCGATCCCGTTCTTCCTGGGCTGGCTGGTGCTGATCCCGCTGCTCGTGCTGACGACTTACCTCGCTTACCGCGACATCTTCGGCGACTGACGCCGCGCGGCGCCGCGGGGCGCGGCACAATTTCGATTCCGAATGTCTGCCGCTGCCCCCACCCCCTCTGCCCCCTTGCGTGTGCTGTCCGTCATCCCGCCGATGACGCAGCTGAACACGCCGTATCCGTCGACCGCCTACCTGACCGGCTTCCTGCGCTCACGCGGGGTCGACGCGGTCCAGGAAGACCTCGCGCTGGCGCTGGTGCTGCGCCTGCTGTCGCCCGCCGGCTTGCCGCAACTGCGTGACGCGGTGCAGGCCCTGCCCACCGCGCGCCACACCGCGCAGACGCGGCAGTTCGTCGACGAGTACCCACGCTATGAAGCGACGGTCGGGCGTGTGATCGGCTTCCTGCAAGGCCAGGACCCGACGCTGGCGCACCGCATCAACACCCGTTTCTTCCTGCCAGAGGGTGAGCGTTTCCGTTCGCTGGAAATTTACAACCAGCTCTACGCCGAGGACGCCGACCCGCTGGCCTGGGCCTTCGGCGCGCTGGGCTTGCAAGACAAGGCTCGCCACCTGGCGACGCTGTACCTGAACGACCTGGCCGACGTGCTGCGCGACGCCATCGACCCGCGCTTCGAGTTCGTGCGTTATGCCGAGCAGCTCGCCACCAGCCAGCCCAGCTTCGACCCGCTGGCCAGCGCGCTGGCGGCGCCGCCGAACCTGATCGACGACACGCTGCGCCAGCTGACCCTGGAGGCGCTCGAACGCCACCAGCCGCAGGTCGTGCTGTTGTCGGTGCCCTTCCCCGGTGCGGTGTACGCCGCGCTGCGCATCGCACAGACGATCAAGGCCATCCAGCCCGGCATCACCACCGTGTTGGGCGGCGGCTTCGTCAACACCGAGCTGCGCGAGCTGGCCGAGCCGAGGCTGTTCGACCACATTGACTACGTGACGCTGGATGCTGGCGAGCGCCCGCTGCTGGCACTGCTGGAGCATCTGCAAGGCAAGCGCTCGGCCTCACGCCTGGTTCGCACCTTCACCCGCGACGCGACCACCGGCCAGGTGCGCTACACCAATCTGGCCGAGCCCGACGTGCCCTTCGACGAGGTCGGCACCCCCACCTGGGACGGCCTGCCGCTGGACCGCTACCTGTCGCTGCTGGACATGCTCAACCCGATGAACCGGTTGTGGAGCGACGGGCGCTGGAACAAGCTGACCGTGGCCCAGGGCTGCTACTGGAAGAAGTGCAGCTTCTGCGACGTCACGCTCGACTACATCTCGCGCTACGAAGCGGCCTCGGCCAGCACGCTGGTCGACCGCATCCAGGCGATCGTCGAAGAGACAGGTCAGACGGGCTTCCATTTCGTCGACGAAGCAGCGCCACCGAAGGCGTTGAAGGCCCTGGCCGAGGAACTGCAGCGCCGGCAGCTCGAGATCTCGTGGTGGGGCAACATCCGCTTCGAGAAAACCTTCAGCCCGGCGCTGGCACAGCAACTGGCCGACAGCGGCTGCATCGCCATCTCAGGCGGGCTGGAGGTGGCATCGGACCGCCTGCTGACGCTGATGAAGAAAGGCGTCTCGGTCGAGCAGGTGGCGCGCGTGACCAAAGGCTTCGCCGACGCCGGCATCCTGGTTCATGCCTACCTGATGTACGGCTTCCCGACCCAGACCGTGCAGGACACTGTCGACGCGCTCGAATACGTGCGCCAGCTGTTCGAGAACGGCTGCATCCACTCGGGCTTCTTCCACCGCTTTGCCTGCACCGTGCACTCGCCTGTCGGCAAGAACCCCGAGGAATACGGCATCACCTTGCTGCCGCTGCCCGACTCGCCCTTCGCGAAGAACGACGTCGGCTTCGTCGACCCCACCGGCACCGACCACGACGCGCTCGGCAAGGGCCTGAAGAAGGCGATCTACAACTACATGCATGGCATCGGCCTGGACGAAGACGTGCGCGCCTGGTTCACCGACGTGCGCGGCAAGGTGCCACGGTCGACGGTGCCGAAGCAAAAGATCGCGCGCAGCTTGGCGGCGACAAACTGATCCCACATCCCTACACTGTGGCCATCACGGCGCCGTAGCACCACGCGGCGACCGCCCCTCAAGGGAACAGTTGCAGATTCAGGGAGTGGTATGCAACACACCGCCCACGAGACATCTGCTTTTGCCGGCCTGGGCCGGCGTCGGCACCTGACGGTGCTGTTCGCCGACCTGTCGGACTCGACCCAGCTGGGTGACCTGCTCGAAGCCGAGCACTACGCCCAGATGCTGGGGGCGCTGCGGGCGCTCTGCCGCGAGATCGTGCCCCGTCACGGCGGCCGGATCGCGCGATTGCAGGGTGACGGGATGCTGGCGATCTTCGGTTACCCGGAGCCGCGCGAGGACGATGGCCGCCGTGCCATCGAGGCTGCGCTCGACTTGCAGCGCTCAATCGGCCACGTCGAGGTCGCGGGCAGCATTGTTCATGCCGGCAGCCTGAGCCTGCATTCGGGCGTGCATGCGGGCCTGGTCTTCATCTCCGACGGCGATGTCGAGCGAGGCCGATTCGAGTTGCTGGGCAGCGTGCCGAACATTGCCTTTCGCCTGTCAGACGTGGCTCGGCGCGGCGAGATCGTCGTCAGCGAAGAAACGCTGGGGCCGGAGGCGCATTTCTTCGCGTTGGGCGAACGAGAGTGGATCACGCCGCGCGGCCGCAAGGTCGCGTTGCCGGCCTACCGCATCACCGGCCGTGCCGCACTGCAGCGGCGCTACGAGGCCCGGGCGCGGCGTGGACTGGCGCCTTTCATCGGGCGCGAACCGGCAATGCAGACGCTGCTGGCCAGTGTGCGACAGGCCGCCGGTGGCACACCCGCAAGCGTCGCGATCAACGGTGGCCCCGGTGTCGGCAAGACCCGCCTGGTCGAAGAGTTCCTGCGAAGGCCGGAGCTGCAGGGCTGGCGTGTGATCACCGGTTACTGCGAAAGTTACCTTGGCGCCGAACCGCTGCAGCCGTTTCTTCAGATGCTGCGCGGCCTCTTGCACTTGCCCGTCGCGGCCCCGGGCGCGGCCATGCTCACCTCGCCGACCTTGAGCGCCTTCGACGCGCTGGGCGACGAGGGCAAGGCGGCCCGTGATGCGCTCGTCGCAGCCCTGCCGCTGGTGTTGCCAGACGAGAGCCGAAGGGTGTCCGCCGGCAGCGCCATCGGCCTGGTCAACGCGGTGTTCGACGCCTGCGCATCGCTGCAGCCGATGCTGCTGGTGCTCGACGACTGGCAATGGGCCGACGAAGCAAGTCAACGCGTGCTGGATGCCGTGCTGGCGCTGCCCCGCCCCATCTTGGCCGTGCTGGCGGCTCGGCATGGCACGGAACCCTGGGCTCACGCTCGATCGACCCTGCTGGAGCTGGCGCCGCTCGACTTGGCGGAAGCCCAACAGGCGATGAGGCACCTGTTGCCGGGTGCCGACCCGTTCCTCGTCAGCGAAATCCACCGCCATGCGGGCGGCAACCCGCTGTTCATCGAAGAGCTTTGCCACCACGCCGCAGACGCCGCGGGCCGGCGCGTCCCGGAGCAGGCTTTGGGTAGCGCCGCCTGGCTGAGCGCGCTGATCGAGTCGCGTGTGGCCCGCCTGCCGGAAGACCTGGTGCGCCTGGTCCGCACCGCAGCCGTGATCGGCAATGTCTTCCCGCTCTGGTTGCTCGAGCGGCTGTGTGATGCCGATGCAAGCGACGCCAGCCTGCTGCGGCTGGCCGAGGAAGACCTGATCTTTCCAGCGGAGCGGCCCGGCTGGCTGCGCTTCAAGCACGGCATCACCCGCGAGGTGGTCTATGAAGCGGTCGGCCTGCAAGAGCGCTTGGCGCTGCACCAGCAGGTGGCGAATGCGCTCGGCGCCGGCGGCGGCACCGCCGTGCCGGAAGAGTCTTTCGAGAGCCTGGCCTACCACTGCGCTGCCGGTGGCCTGCCTGACAGGGCGGCGCGCTATGCCGAACTGGCCGGCGACAAAGCGGCCGCAGCGCCGGCGCTGGACCGAGCGCGGGCCCAGTACGCAGCCGCGCTGGAGGCCCTCGACGCCCAGGGCCCGAAGACGCGCGAAGACGAACTGCGCTGGTGCGCTGTGGCCGAAAAGCTCGGCATGGCCTGCGTCTTCGACCCTTTGGCCATCAGCGACGGCGTCGGCCTGTTCGAACGCGGACTGGCGCTTGCCCGCCACAGCGGATCGGTACAGGCGATGGCGCGCTCGGAGTACTGGATCGGCTACCTGTTGTACGCCCGCGGCCTGGCGAGCCCGGCGCAAAGCCACTGCGAAGCCTCGCTGGCATTGGCACAGGAATCGGGCGACGAACGCCTGGCCACGCAAGTGCGCGCAACGCTGGGCCAGGTTCTGCACACGGCATGCGACTACGAAGCCGCCCTGCCGCTGCTCGATGCGGCGATCGACAGCAAACGCCGCCAGCGCCGCCCGGGCAGCAGCGTGGCCGTCGGCTCAGCGTATGCGTTGGCGTGCAAAGGCGCTCTGCTCGGCGATACCGGCCGCTTCGACCTCGCCGATGAGTGCTTTGCCGAAGCGATGGAATTGCTCGGCGGTGGCCTGCACCAAGTGGCCAGTTCGGTGCGCAACTGGATCAGCTGCACCTGGCAATGGCAAGGGCGCTGGCAGGAAGCCGCCGACATGGCCGACGCCGCGGTTCGGGTGTCCGAACAGGTCAAGAGCCGGCAGCTACTCGCGATGAGCCGCGCGTTGCGCGGCCGGGCGCTGTGGATGCTGCACCGGCGCGATGAAGACCTGCAGGCGATGCGTGACGCCATCGCGTGGATCGAAGCACGCCGGGGCGGGCTGGTCACTTCGTTGAACTACGGTCACATGGTCGATGCCTGCGTGACGCTCGACCGGCTAGACGAAGCGCGCCGGCATGCGGCACGCTTGTTCCTGCGTGCGAGACAGCGCGACCGGCTGGGCGAGGCGGAGGGGTGTCGGGCGCTGGCTCGCGCGGCGTTGCAAGCAGGCAGCATCGCCGTGGCCAAACGCTATCTGACACAAGCCGCGCACGCCGCCGAAGCACGCGGCTCGCCCCCCGAACGCGCAAAGAACTTGCTGGCCAGCGCCGAATTGGCAGTGGCCACCAACCATGCAACAAAGGCGCAAGCGTTGCGGGATGAAGCTGCCGACGCCTTCATGCGGCTTGGCATGACCGACTACCTTCCAATGTCTCAATGATCCAAGTCGAGCGGGTTACTGGGTCACTCCTGCCTGAACAGCCACCTTCTCCACGATGCCAACCAGTGCTTGGTTCAGTTTCTCGGCCAGCACGACGTAACCCGCGGCCGTCGGGTGCAGTTCGTTAGCCCAGCCCAGGGTGTGGTCAGTGCTGAAAGCCTTCTTCAATTCACCACACAAGTTGACCTGCCAGGCCACCCCCTGAAACTCGGCCTCCTGGGTCACTTTGAGCTGCATGTCGTTAAGCATGTCGATCAACTCCACCATGGCCTGTCGGCGAGTGTCAGCCCACTTCGCTTCACCCAATTTCGCTTCACCCCATCCTTGCCGGTCGAAGCTCGGCAACAGCCAATTGCCCAACTCGCCCAACGCGCCGCGGCCATCCGGTATCGGATGGTCATAGCCGTGCATCACGATAGGTGGCGGCTTATCGAAATAGCGGCGGCGCTCGATGTCCAGTCGGCGCAGTACCGTGCGCAGCATGCGGGCGAGCTGCACGTGGATGAACTTGGTGGCCTCATCCTTGTTGAGGGCCTCGGTGACGCCGTCGGCGCGCTTGTTCAACAGCCCATCCAGCACCGCCAAGCCGTTGGGTGTGCGGGCCACCACGTCGTTGCCGCCAGCGGACAGCAGAATCGCATACGGCGTAATGCCCCTGCCACGCAATCGGCGCATGTGCAACGCCACTTCGTCTAGCTGGGTTGGCTGGCTGATGGCCTTGAGGGTGTCACCGGCGGTCGCCACTTCGTCGATTTCGAACTTGTGCAACTTTGCCAAAGGCTCCAACAGGTTTGACAAGCCGGGCAATGACCAGTGGTCGAACCAGGAGTCACCCTCGGCCAACAGCACACCCTTTGATTCCGCCGGGGTATAGGTGACGATGGTTTCGTCGGATTTCTTGTCGTAGGCCTTTTCGTCGCGGGAAGCAACCGCTTTGATTTGCGTCTGTGCCCGTGAACCCTCCTTTGTCTTGGGTGCCTGAGGCAAAGGGGGCAACGGCGGGGTTGGCCCCAACGTCAGCGCCAACGGCGCGGGGCTGGGCCGCATCGGGCGAGGTGAACGCAACAACGCCGTGAGTGCCCCCGACAGCGCCCCCATCGCTGCGGCATAACCAGGGCAGGCATGTGAATCGGGAGCCATCAGACGGTCACCACCGAACATCGCGAAGACATCGCTGCTTCCTTCTGCTAGCGCCTGCTGCATGGCCGACGCGATGGACAGCACGACCCGCTCGCCCCGCTTGAGAACCAGCGGTCCAAGCTGACAGTCCTGGGCGGTGATCCGCCACACCAGCTCCGGCATCGGCCTGAGCTGCATCGCCTTGACGAGCGCTGCCTGCGTCGTATCTGTTGCCTTCTGCAAAAGGGTATTGGCCTTGTTCTGAGTGTTTTCTGCCGTGCCCGCGGCGCGGGCCGCCTCTTCAGCCACGGCCACTCTTTCCCAACGCTCACGCAAGGCCCAGAAATCACCGTCGCGCAGCCATTCGTTGAGCACCAACCGCAACGCACCGTCCAATGTGGGGATGAAGCCCATCATCGCGCCGACCATCGTGCGCGAGATCAGGTCGGTACTCGCACCGGGCATCCCGAAGATGGCTTGGGCCACCGGTGCCGCCGGCGCCCCTTCGGTGCGCCAGCGGGTCACCAGCGCCGTCATCGCTTGCGTCAGAGAGTGACCATAGCTCTGGCCGAACTCCTTCACCGTCTTTCCTGGCTGCGGTTGGAAGAAGTAGCGCGACGGCGCGGTGAAGTTGCCAGGGCAGCGCGGCGGTTGGGTCGGCGTCCAGTCCCAGCGCGCAGGCCCTGCAGTGAACTCGGGGGTCTGCTTGGTGGGCAGGCCAAACCATGCCACGCACAGTCCCTCGATCAACGGATCGGTGATCTCTTTCAGGTTGAGATTGAGTTCCCAGGCGTCGCGTTTCGTCTTCTGCGCCAGATCGACTTCCGCCTCCACCATGCCTTCGAGCGCTGTATTCGACAGCCCGAAGGCAAGGTCGAACGCCGCCTGCCCGCTGATGGCCGAAATCGCCGTGTTGGCCAGGTCGGACTGCTGTCGGTACGGGCAGCCGGGGCCGGTGTTGTCCAGGCCCAGGTAGATCTCGCCGATCGACTGGCGCATGCGCTCGTGATAACCACTTACGCTGAAGTCGCTACCGCTGCGCGCGAAGACTTGTTTGATCAAATCGGCATCAGCCACCAGCACCCCATAGGGCGTTCGCATCGCGCCGTCACGATGACTGCGGATGGCTGCCCAAACGTCCGCGCAATCAAAACGTTCCTGGGCCATTGGATCTTCGAGCGCAGCCTTCCAGGCGTCGACGAGTTCGGCCAATGACTTGGACGGCGCCATCGCTTCCAACGCCTCGATCTTGCGCAATCCGCGTTCGGGGTCCCAAACCGGTTCTTGCGGTGCAGTGCCAGTCACGGCCTGGGCACCGGACTGCAGTTTCGCCACGGCGCTGATCGATGGGACAAACAGATAGGTCCCCCACTCCAGCCGCACCAACGGACGATGCGCGTCCGCCGCGGAGGTCGCACCGTCCACGGGGAAGGCACAGGCCGCATCGCCATGTTCAAAGCGGAAATGGCGTTGCTGGCCGCTTGCCGCGACGCCGACGAATGGGTCGCTTTGGCCGGAGAAGCCGCCACTGCTGTTGCCTCCCGACAGCCAGCGCTGAACCACTTCGAACTGCTCCGCAATGCTCGCGTTATAGGCCATGAACATCAGCCCGCGGTCCTCATCGTCGGTCGAAGCGTTGGGAATGCTGGGCCCGTATGACATGCCGCGACGTATCAGGCGTGGAAAACGTCCGCCCGGCGGCATGGGCACGTCCGGATCGACCAGGGGTCTTGGGTTGGCGCGGCGAATGTGCGCGTGAAATGGGCAACGGCGACCCTCGGCGTCGTTCGCATAGTCGAAGTCGTTGCTGAAAGGAGGAGTGGCTTTGGCGCCGTCCGTCACCAGCGGCTTGCCGTCGGGGCGCCTGCCCATCATCTTGGCCAGCACCGCTTCGCGCGTGAGGCCCTTGCCCTTCAACGGACCATCTAGCGCGAATTGAAGCGACGCATGCAACGCAGCAACGTCCTGCCGCAGCTTGCGTACGACCAGGAAGGTTCCGTTGTGCATCAGTGCACGCTGGGCTGCTGTCCAGTTCGCACTGGGCATCGCATCCGCCTGATTCGGATGACCGAGCAAGACCTCGCCCAGCGGAATGCGGTTGTCGTACACATCGCCTTCATCGGCCGCGCTGAAGCCCGGGCTGGACATGCCATCGACGAAACCGAAGTGTTCTCGCACCTGCTCGATGGTCTGCCCATCTTGGCCAGCGACTTGCTCATAGACTCTGGCCATAGGCTCGACCGCCAGCAACAAGGCGCCTGGACTCGCCGCCAGCGCGTTGACTTCCGCATACAGCGGATGCTGGGACGCGGAAAGCTCCAACAACACATCCGCCGTGCTGTCGACGCGCAACTGCACCACCAGGTGGACACTCGACAGCTCGACGCGCGTTAGAGGCAACGGCTCTTGCCTTTGCGGCGATGTGGGCTGCGCCCAGTTCAACGGCTGCCGCCAACGGCGCGGATGGTTGTGCCAGAAATCGCCCAGCACACTGGCGCGGCTTTCCATGCCTTCGCGAAACTCCATCGGGAACCAATCCAGTTCCTGCTCATCCAGGCCGGCGCGGCGCAAGCCTTCGAACGTGAACGCCACATTGCGATAGACCCCGTCGTCAGGTACGGGATCGACGTCGCGCGTCAGGCGCAAGTTGCCGAGGAATGTCGCCAACGCCGCGGCGGTGTCGAAAGCGAAGAACAGCAAGGCACCGTGAGTGTTGCGTCCCAACACACTGAGGATCCCGGCCTGGACGTCATTACGCACTTTGGGTGGCACGCCCAATTGCACAGGGGGAGCCTCAAGACGGCCCGGCTCGGGACTGCGCAGCAGCCACGTCAATGGTTCGTCGAATCGGCGGCGGCCGAGAAGGACCAGATCGTCGACGAGCGCCGTCTCCTCCTTCAGCCGCACGAACTCCAGCAACAAGTCCCGCGCAGCGCGGTGAAGAAATTTGCCGTCGTCCTGGTTCGGCAGGTACATGCTAGTCAGCCGATGAATGACGGACAACGACTGCAATGCCAGCCGCACCGTCTCGGCAATCGCCGCCGGCGACAAACGGCGTGCCGTGTCCCAGGCCAAGGACTCGACGCTTTGCACGCTACCGCGCACTGCTCCCAAGTCGGCATCGGGCAGGCCGGGGTTCATGCGGTGGTCACGCTCCTCGTGCCGCAGATATTGCACGTCATCCACCGTCAGCCTGGGGATCCCGTAGAAGAAGTCCGTCTCGACCTGAACGCCGCGCACCCATGACGCCCACTCATCGAAGCTGGTGTCAACCGCACTGGGATAACCCTTCGTATTGCAGAAGATCACGTCCAGCAGCGTGCCGACCTTCTGCCACAGCACTCGCAGATAGGCCTCCCAGGCGCCGTCGAAGCTGACGGCCAGAAGCACTTTGTCTTCCGGCTCCACCACCGCCACCCTGACCGAATGGATCTTGCCGACCCGCTCGACGGCATCGGAAAACGGCCGCAGCAGCGCGTACTCGTGGGTGCTGGCACGGCCCATGCTCAGTGTCCTCAGCAAGCGCTTTACCCGGGTCTTGTAAGTCACCGCATCGAGGGCCGGCACGAAGCCCTCCTTCAATGGCGCCAACAAGGTCAGGTCGGTGACACCACCGAGGCTCTTGGACTTCACGATCAGTTCCGTACGCATCGTTGCCTCCGCGGTTCAAGGGATCGAGGCGATTCTGGGCAGCGCCCTGGGTGCGTACAAGCGGGCCAGGGCCCAACAAGGCGGGAAACATCCCTTCGGTTGGGGACGCTCTGCATGGTTGCGGCGGCTGACCTATAGTCGTCCACGCGGCGAGACTGCCCCTCGGATCGCCTAGCACAGCAGCCCAAACCCCCACGCCAAGCAACGGTCATTCAACTGTCTTCCAATGGCGCACCCTGACGACAACACCAACGACGCCGTGAGCCTTTTGAACACCAGACTGCAGGCCTTGTCTGCCGAGCGCCTGCGCGGCATTCGGCGCGGCATCGAGAAAGAAAGCCTGCGCGCGATGCCGGAGGGTGGGCTGGCGCAGACGCCGCATCCGCTGGAGTTGGGCTCGGCGCTGACGCACCCGACGGTGACCACCGACTTCAGCGAGTCGCAGGTCGAGCTGATCACCGGCGCCCACTTGACGGTGGCCGGCTGCCTGGGCGAACTGGGCGAGATCCATCAGGCGGTCTTCCACGCGCTCGAAGCCGAGGGTGGGCAAGAGCGGCTGTGGGTGTCGAGCATGCCTTGTTGCCTGCCGGACGAAGACCAGATCCCGATCGGCCAGTACGGCCACTCCAATGTGGGCCGCGCCAAGACGGTCTACCGCACGGGCTTGAGCCACCGCTACGGCCGGCGCATGCAAACGATTTCCGGCATCCACTACAACTGGTCGATCCCGGGCGCGACGAGCGACGACTACCTCAGCCTGATCCGCAACTTCCGCCGCCAGTCGTTCGTGCTGCTATGGCTGTTCGGCGCGTCGCCTGCGGTCTGCAAGACCTTTGTCGATGGGCTGCCGCACGGCCTGGAGCCGCTGGGCCCCGGCACGCTGCACCTGCCCTACGCCACCTCGCTGCGCATGGGCCGCCTGGGTTACCAGAGCGACGCACAAAGCCGACTCGCGGTCAGCTACAACGGCTTGGCAGGTTATGGCGGTTCGTTGCAGGCGGCATTGACCGCGCCGTACCCGCCGTACGAAGAGATCGGCCTGCGCGATGCCGACGGCAACTGGAAGCAGCTGTCGACCCACCTGCTGCAGATCGAGAACGAGTTCTACGGCACGATCCGGCCCAAGCGCACGATCCACACCGGCGAGCGCCCACTGCACGCGCTGCGCGAGCGCGGCGTCGAGTACATCGAGGTCCGTTGTATGGACCTGGACCCGTTCGAGACCACCGGCATCGGCGCCACCACCGCGCACTTTCTCGACGTCTTCCTGCTGCACTGTCTGCTGTCGGACAGTCCGCCCGACACGCCGGACGAGATCGCCGCGATGGCGCGCAACCAGCACCTGACGGCCGCGCGCGGCCGTGAGCCGGGCCTGAAGCTCGAGCGCGAGGGCCGCGAGATCGCGTTGGTCGACTGGGCCGCCGAGATCGTCGACCGCTGCGGGCCGATTGCCCGCCGGTTGGACGAGGTGCACGGCGGCAGCGCCCATGTCGACGCGCTGGCGGCGGCGCAGCGTGCGCTCACGATCCCGGCCACGCTGCCGTCGGCCCGCGTGATCGAGGTGATGCAGCGCGAATACGGTGGCGAGTTCGCTCCGTTCGTCGCCGCGCGTTCGGCGCAGGCCCGTGAACAGATCCTGGCGCGGCCTTTGCCCGATGCCGAGGCGCCCGCGCGCTGGGCTGCCACCGCCGCCCAATCGCTGGTCGATCAGCGGCGCATGGAAGAAGCCGAAACCCAGACTTTCGAAGAGTTCCTGGCCGACTACTTGTCACCAACACGGTTGGGTTAGGCCCCGCGAGGCCAGCGTTCAGCGCAGGCCCAGGCGCGTCAGCTTCTTGATCAGACCGACGCGCGAAATGCCCAGCCGTCGGGCGGCTTCGGACTGGTTGCCGCCACAGGCCGTCATCGCGTCGCGAATCAGGCGCAGCTCCAGTTCGTTCAGCGCCGCATCGAGCGGCCCGGCATCGGTCGCAGCCGCGTTGGCCGTCTGAGAAGAGGCTTCTTCGGGATCACCGCTGGCCAGGCGCAACAGCCCGGCATCCACCTCGGATTGGCCCGGCAGCAACAGCGCGCCGGCCGACTCCACCACCGCCCGCAGCTCGCGCACATTGCCCGGCCAGGGGCGCGCCACCAGCCACGCCAGCGCGCCCGCGCTGAAGCCCGCGCCGGGTGCGCAGCGGTGCAGAAAGCGCGTCGCCA
>Ga0307515_10001677_pt1 | contig 49361 bp, 62 predicted proteins | sample 17_EM_MG_FD_194513 | JGI IMG/M metagenome (GOLD analysis project Ga0307515, IMG submission 194513) | Populus trichocarpa ectomycorrhiza microbial communities from riparian zone in the Pacific Northwest, United States - 17_EM | ecosystem: Host-associated > Plants > Roots > Unclassified | place... | reverse complement strand
CTTACTCGCAAACTGTCACTGGTACGAGAAGAAGCATTTGCGGACTGAAGGGATTTTGATGGGGAAGGCTGCAGTAATCTTTGGTGGCCTTAGAAAATTGGAAGTCGTTGTGCAATTCTCGAGAGCCGGGGGCCAGGAGCCGTTCGTGCCCGTGAGTTAGTGTGGTTTAGTGACGGAGCGAAGGGAGAGTATGGATACTGGGGCGCCACTTGTGGTGGCTAGTCGAGGTCGAGGCGGAACTGGATGACCTCGGCGAGGTAAAGTGGTTGTGAAGATTGTCCAGGACACTGGCGTGGGACGTGTGCATTGGCTGAGGGTTCTCTGTTTGTAGCAATGTGCTTACTACTGGGCGGGGTGAGATTCCGGAGCACAGGTCGATCGGTAGAGACAGGAGAACGTCCTTAGTGGTAAACACTGGGCAGACGGAGGGCAGCAGCCGCAACAAATGAGCGTTTTATTCTGTGCTCATCGTCGTTGGTGGACATACAGCGGCCCTTCATCTAACTCTTGGGCACCAAGGTCGAAAATGGTCACACGCGATCATTACTGGGCAGTGTTCGCAGCCGACATACTGTGGGATCGTGAGGAGGGCCCGGATGCGAGGGGCATCTCATCGAGGTGGAAACTGGGCAAGGCGGTGCCTAGGCTGGCTGGACGGGGGCGCGGAAAGAAATCCAACATTGGAAGTCACGGTAGCAGTGGCCCCAGATAACTCTCAGATGACCCCAGATGGGCTCGAGTGGCTCTAGTAGCTCAAGTGACTGGAACTTAATTGGTGTTATGCTCATGCCATTCGTAGGGCCGATGGACTGTAGTGCGAGGTGGGTGAGCGACTAGCATGCAGTTTGCGCACATGGGCACGCTGCAAGTCCGGCATGGAGCGTTATAGCAGCATTGGGGTTACCCCGTGGTGGGGTGGCGGGGTCCAAGTTGGATCCAGCCTCAATCGTGGCGGTGGTAGGCTGGTGAGTCGCGAGTGACGACTGAGGACGATGAACGGAATCCAACGGGATACAGATGGATATGGAACCTAGGGCTAAGGGCTGCATGGGCGCTGAGTGACAAGTGCGAAGAGGAGCGAGGGAAGAGCAACCACCTGCACCCGGCTACAGCCACGGCCCGAATTATGAGTGATCTGAAAGCCTTCAAAAGGGCCTTGTTGCTAGTTGCAGCTAGTTACCGCAGCATCATCCCCATTGTTCCAAGCAATAATGTTGTGAGTGTCCCATTAGGCGCGTTGAAAACTGCTGATTTGAGACTCGGATACTCCTGCTTCCAGTAGTCCCATCGAACTTGCCAACAGGTTTCCCAACGATGTAAAATCCCTCAAGAAGGGAATCGTCAACACATCAAAGAACAAGCCGAACACCACCCTTCTCGTTGGAGAGCCCGGTGTCGGAAAGTCCTCGTTCTTGCAATTTATCGCCAATGTCCTTACTGGCAACGACATGGATTACTACACCTTTGACATCCTCGATCACACCAACGAGCAGGCTAATTCCAACAACCAAGCTCAGACCAAGTCGGCCCGCCTGTACGAAATTACGACCACCAATGGTGTAGTGGTAAGTGCTGGGGCTTGGAACGTGCTGAATATGCGTCAACTCTTACCTTCTTCCTCCCAAGGTCCGCATCCTCGACACTCCTGGGCTGTTGAACACTCACAGTGTTCAACATGACGAGGTCTACAAGGAGAGCATTGCAACTCAGGTCAAGGACCATATCGACTCCGCCACTGCTGTTCTCATCCTCGCTAATGGCACCGTCCGGTGCAGTAGAGTCGGCATAGACTACGCACTGTCCACTTTGTCCTCCATCTTCCTCGAGATTCCAACTAAAAACACCGCCCTCCTGTTCACCAATGTTGGGGACCCCGTTTACTCGAACGTTTGTGAGGATACCGTCCCAGCCATTCTCCAAGATGCTCGTCAATTCCATATCGACAACCCCATCGCACTCCAGAAGGAGTATGTCAAGCGCAACGGTGATTCAATTGTGAAGGAGAGCAGATCGGGGCTTCGCAAACTTATGAAGGCTGCCGAGCAGGACGCTTTGGAAATGGTCAAGGAACTCTTCAACTGGATGGAAGGTCTTGAGCCCAACCCAACGACGACGATCCCCCCGAAAGCCCAACCCGCCGCAAAGGAGGCGAAGATCCCTGCAGATGTTTTGGTAATCCGTGTGAAGCCGAAACCCGCATACAGCTACCACAAACTCTGCAAATTTATGTCCAACTTCTATTCCACATGTTTTATTCGACTACGCGTCTTCTATGTGTTGGTCGCAATTTTAATTCCCTGGATCCAGTTATTCCTATGTGCCGGTCTGGTTCGATTTTCGCACGCGGAGCCGGGGAGATCTCAATTACTCTGCGGGTAACACTATGGACGAGTTGCCGAAGGCCACGCGGGCCGTGGCCGTGCGGGGGTGGCTCCGCGCTCTTGCAGGGAGCAATCTGGCTTCTAGAGCAGCGCCACAAGGACACGGAGGAGAAAGGGGTCGGTCAGGAGCAGCTGGAAAACATGCAGTATAGCTTGGAAATTGACCGCATTTCCTAGCGATGTAGACCTCCTCATGCAAGGGATCATCAAGACACGAAATAACAAGGCAAAAGCGCCATACAACATCGTTCTTGTTGGGAAGACTGTACTGGTGTTGGAAAGTCCTCGCTGTTGGAATTAATTGCTAATGTCCTGAGTGGCAACGATGCGGATCAATACGACCTCGACATCCTCAACCCTACCAACGCCCAAGATGATTCTAACAACCAGAAGTCGGACCAACTCTGCCCACCTTTATGAGCTTAGAAGTAACAACGGTATAGCAGTATGTACTGGTACTTGTGAACACGCAAACACGTGTAGCCTCTTCTCAAGGTTCGCATCTTCGACACCCCTGGACTGGCCAACACTCGCCGTCTCCAACAAGACGAGCTCTACAATAAGAGTATTGCAACTCAGATCAAGAAGCACATCGCCTACGTCACTGCTGTTCTCATCCTCGTCAATGGTACCGTCCCGCGCAGTACCGTCGGCATTGACGACATGTTGTCCACTTTGTCCGCCGTCTTCCCCGAACGATTGACCAACAACATTGCCTTCATGTTCACCAATACCTCAAACGCCCTTTCGTCGCACTTCTGCTACGAAACTAACCCGGTATTCTCGACGACGCGCCTCAGTTCCAGATCACCAACCCAATTGGGCTCCAGAAGAAGTACTTCAGACTCAAGGATGACCAGGGGATGAAGAATATGAGGTGGGAATGCACGAAGAGGTGAAAGCCGCCGAGCTGGACGCTTGACATGCTGGTGAATCTCTTTGACTGGGTGGACGGCCTTGATTCACAGCCAACGATGAGGGCCATCTCTCTCCATGAGGAATCCCGGAACATTGTGGTCGCCGTTGTCCCCTCTCTCACCGCGCAGGTTAATCAGCTGCGGAGGAAGGTCAAGAGGAAGGTGCAGGAGGGAGCCAGGAAGGTTAGGCGGGTCTTCATCAGAGATTGGATGCAGGGCAGGGGATCTCTTCCTGTGTAGGGTCCGATGTTCTCCATGTAACGCCGCACAACATGTGGCCCCGGTTGATTTCCTCGGTCGCGCATATAAGGAAAGCTATGATGCTATGCTTGGTTATTATACAATCCATGTACGACGAATGTCTATAGAGCGCAGTGCATGTCTTTACCATTCGCATTCTCGCGATTCTGCCCGGTTCTATTGGACTGAGGTTGAGTGGAAATGACGGCAGAAAGATCTTCGAGATTAGTTCACTGGCGATGAATTGCCGGGTTGAGGGAGTGAGCAGGCTCATGGACCGCCAGCTGCTCCGAGAATGGCGGGAGCAGCGTGGGAGCGTCGGGTGACTATTCTGCGGACAGTAGACACGCCTGTTGTTGACACGATCGGTGCGTGATACTGGTGGAGAGGCTGGTTGTCCCTGCGGTCGGGTCGCAGAAACGTTGGACAAAGGAAACTGATGGGTTGCATCGGCGGGAATAGACGCTATGCAATAACAATTGGAGGACACCCCGGCCCCCGTTGAAACAGTAACCATTTGGAGGCCAAGAGTGGAGGCCAAGGGTCTCCTCTGGACTCTGCGCCACCCATTAATTCAGTTTGGTGTTAGCCGGTGGAAACCGCCTCATGTTCTAAGTGCAACCGAAAGCGCGACTATGAAATCAAGGAGTGACCTCGGGGCACTGGGTACACTCGAGGCTGGGCTAAGCGTAATTGAATCCATCGTAACACGCAAATTCGAGCACGGGAGGACCGCATGTCTCTATTCATAAATATGGGTCTCAGACGATCCAATGGAAATAACACCCATATCTCATTAACATCGGACTGGCTGTCGTGTGAATCAATTCATCATCCAAACAAGTCATGCCCAAGCCGTGAGTACTTCCATGGAACCCTGATTCATTGATAACTACTAATAATTTGGTATTCCATCCAGTGGTGAAGTGATCTCTGATTGTACACCATGTGACCTGGAAAACCATGATGAAGATGACTCCTTGACTATTAAGCAGGTCACAATGAAACCCTTGGTGCAAAGGCTCTGACCTTATTCTCTAACAGGGTAGAGTCTCTCAAGCAGGGGATCGTCAAGACACGAGCAGGCCCAGCGAAAGCGTCATACACAATCCTTCTGGTTGGCGAAACTGGTGTCGGGAAATCTTCACTCTTGGAACTCATCGCCAATACCCTCCGTGGCAACGACGTCGATCACTACAATTTCCACACCCTTGACCACACCAACGAGCAAAGTGGTTCTAACAACCAGAGCCAGACCAATTCGGCCCGTTTATACGAATTCACAAGCAAGAACGGAGTAGTGGTAAGTGCTGGTAGTTATGGATGTGGTGCGTATGCGTAACATCTTTCCAAGGTTCGCATCCTCGATACACCGGGGTTGGCCGATACTCGCTGTATTCAACATGACGAGCTCCACAAGAAGAGCATCACGGATCTGATAAAGAAGCACGTGGACTCCATCACTGTCGTTCTCTTACTCATCAATGGCACCGTCCCGCGCTGCACCGTCGGCATTGATGACATGTTGTCGACTTTGTCCGCCGTCTTCCCCAAACCATTCACCAACAACGTCGCCTTCATGTTCACCAATATCTCGACCCCCCTCTCGTTGAACTTTTGCCAGGACACGATCCCAGCTACTCTCAAAGACGCACCACAACTGCAGATCGACAATCCCATCGGGCTCCAAAAGAGGTACCTATGGCTCGAGGGTGATCAGAGGATGAAGCATAAGAGGAAAGGAATGCGCGAAGAGGTGAAAGCCGCCGAGCACGGCGCTATGAGCGTGCTCGTGGATCTCTTTGAATGGGCGGACGGCCTTGATTCACAACCAACGATGAGAGTCGTACCTCACCACGAGGAACCCCAGAATATCGGGGTTAGCATCATCACCTCTCTTACCGCGCAGATGAAACAGCTGTGGAGGAGGGTCAAGAGGAAGGTGCAGGAGGGACTCAGGAAGGTAAGGCGGATCTTCATCAGAGTGTAGAAGCGAGTCAGGCTATCTCTTCCTGTATAGGTCCGATGTTCTCCATGGAACACCTCACCACATGTGGTGCCGGGTGATTTCCTCGGTCACGCATTTAAGGAAGGCTATGATGCTATCCTTGGTTATACAGTCCATTGTACGACGAATGTTTGTAGAGCGCAGTGCATGTCTTTACAGTTCGGCCTCTCATCGCGGTTCCGTCCGGTTCACTTGGAATTTCGGTTGAGTAAATGACGTCGGTCTCGATAAGACCTTCGAGATTAGTTCACTAGCGATGAATTGCGGGGCTGAGGGAGTGAGCAGCCAGTTGCTGCGAGTATCGTGGGAGCAGCGTGGAAGCGTCGGGTGACAACTCTGCGGACGGTAGGCAAGCCTGTTGTCGACACGATCGGTGCATGGTACTGGTGCAGAGGCTGGTTGTCCCTGCGGTCGGGTCGCAGAAAACGCTGGACAAAGGGCAAGAGACACCAGCCACGGTCTGACATACTATTCGGAAATGCAGGACTAGGCGCGATGCAATGACAATTGGAGGACATCCTGACCCCCGTTGAAAGAGTGTCCATTTGGAAGCCAAAGGTGGAATCCAAGGGAGTCCTCTAGACCCTGCGCCACCCATTTATTGTGCCCAATTTGAGGTACAGCGCTGCGTAAACGCAGTGCCACAGGTTCAGCACTTCTGAATCCATGGCCCACACCGGCAATGTTTTGCACCGCGATCTCGTTGTACCGGTGATTCTCCAGGTTATTTGGGTGTGCTCCTCCTCTGATTGATCTTCCAGCCTCAAAGTCTTCCACCGTTTTTTGGGTCCTCCATCAAACTCTAAACCGTTGTCGGATGCAACATCTGTGCAAACCCGGTCCAAGGCCACATCTCAGCCACCTTACGTGGATGCGGTGTAACCTGGGTTCGTGTCCAATGTTGGCCGGCGACTGGAAACTGCCTCACATTTATGGCCCGCTCGCTTATGCTGTCTTGCTCTGGGTGCGATTGAAAGCGCAACCCTGATATCAAGATCCCGGGCAGTAGGCAAACTCGAGGCTGAGCTGGGTGGGATTTTGCGAGAGACGGCATGTCTAGCTCTCCTTAAGTAGGGTGCCATTGACATTGGACCGTCTGTCGTGTGAATCGAGCCATCATCCAAATAATGTCGGCTGTCCCTCAAGTCATGCCCACGCCGTGAGTCCTTCCATGAACCTTGAACCATTGATAACTACTAACTACTAATTTAGTATTCCATCCAGTGGTGAACTGATCTTTGATTATACACCATGCGACCTGGAAAACCATGACGAAGATGACTCCTTGACTATAAGAAGGTCACAATGAAACCCTTGGTGCAATAGCCCTGACCTTATTCTCTAACAGGGTGGAGTCTCTCAAGAAGGGGATCATCAGGACACGAGCGGACCCAGCGAAAGCGTCATACACAATCCTTCTGGTTGGCGAGACTGGCGTCGGAAAATCATCACTCTTGGAACTCATCGCCAATACCCTTCATGGAAACGACGTCGATCACTACGACCTCTACACCCTTGACCACAGCAACGAGCAAGGTGGTTCTGACAACCAGAGCCAAACCAACTCGGTCCGCATCTACGAATTCACAAGCAAGAATGGGGCATTGGTAAGTGCTGGTGTTTATGAGCGTGTTGCGTATGTGTAACATCTTCCAAGGTTCGCATCCTCGATACACCGGGATTGGCCGATACTCGCAGTATTCAACATGACGAGCTCCACAAAGAGAGAATCACGGATCTAATAACGAAGCACATCGACTCTATTACTGCCGTTCTCGTCCTCGCCAATGGCACTGTCCCCCGCACTACTGTCGGCACCGATTATGCACTCACTACATTGTCCGCCATCTTCCCCAAGACCCTGGCTAACAATATTGGCTTCATATTCACCAATGTATCGAGCCCGCTTCACTGGAACTTCAGCGGGGATACTCTCCCGGATGCCCTCAAAGGCGCACCTCAATTCATCCTCAACAACCCGATCGCCCTTCATAGGAAGTATAACAAGCTCAAAGGTGGTCCAAATACGAGGAAGGAAAGGGCGGAGTTTCGCAAGGCGGTGAAGGCCAGCGAACAGGACGCTTTGGAAATGATGGTGGATCTATTTGACTGGTTGTACGGCCTTGAACAACAGCCAGCAACGGGTATTGCGCCTCACTATGAGAAGGACCAGAATCATCCTGCCCTGAGTGCGGACGCTCGTGCTCCGATGCACCAAAAGCCCACCGAGTATGGCCACTCTCGTGTGAGTTGCTCATCTTGCTTGCATCTAGCTCTCGAATCTTATTCTACTAGGGACTAGGGCGTGAACCAGGGGCTCACAATCTGGAAGAGGGCCAAAATGTCACGAAGGAACAAGAACTTGGTCAGAAGCAGCCGGGGATAATCCAAGGTAGCTCCAGCCTCTCGCTTTTCAGAAAGGCTCGGGAGATCATGCAGGGGGGAGTCCAAAGGGTCAAACAATTAACTCTTTGATGGTGAGTAGATACCAGTCAACGTATCTTCTCCCATTTTGGTTCCAACATGAGCCATAGCTCCCTCATTTATGCTTTGAAAGATTACATGTATTATGGTATCACACTTATATATTGCGTGCGGCGTATGTCCTACGGCTATTTGCTTGGGTGTTCCAAACCTTGCACCACTCTCCACCCCCCCTTACCCCCTCCTTGCCAGGCAGCTGGGAGTACTAATGGGTGGCACGCGGTTTGAAAACACCCGAGCAAATCCTGCTGCTCATCCTCTGCAGTAGGACTCAGAAAATATGATCATCAATTTACCAGTTGAATAGCCCTCTCTACTCTGAGGTACTGGCACTTCACGGGAGCATAGCTCAAGTCACGGAGGTGGATCCAGTCGCAATTGGAAAGGCGGTGATTGATCTCTTAATACGAAAGGGAGAATATCGGGCCAATACGGGGTTACGACAGATACAGTAGCTAGCTGGAAACTTGACTTCTGACGGTTTACTGCCATTGGGGGTCGCACCCTGGCCACATCTTAGAGGCAGATAGTGCGTGGCGTAGTAACGTAGAGTTGGTGTGAATATAAATGTTTATTGATATACCAGAGGGAGCTCTCACCCTGTGAGGTTACGAGAGGAGGCTGGTGTTAGTTATTGCTTGTTGAATGTCGCGTCACCCTTATTCGGTCTGTTTGGTCATCCCATTCCCCATTCCCCATTCCCCATTTACGATCCCCACCCGATCCCCGTTCACAACCCAAGCGTGTAGCACGTGAAACTGTAATCTGCCTTGTATTTATAGTCCACAGCTCAAGGCAGGAAGACCCTCCACGGTCCCTTCCCCTTCTGAGTTCGATAACAGGCAGTACCGTAATCAAACCGCTGGATTCTACGTTCCCTCCACAAAGTCGCCCTCGTCTCGCCACCCTACTTTCGTCACCACCTCGAACGCCTCCTGATCAGAGGCTTTCCATCTCGTTATGGGTATCACCATCTTTCCAACCACCCCATATCTTTACCCTCCAGAAATTTCTGCTTCTCCTCCATCTTCTTCGCAAATTATTTGGCGTTCTTGACAGCGTTCTTCGAGAAAGCAAGCCGTTCCTGATCTGCTGGATTTCTGCACTTCAGAAGGTGGTGTGGCCATGGGTCAATTGTTGATTATCAATTCCCGCTGCCATGTGCCTTGCCATCCTGTGGCATATTTCCTGATGTGCGCAGACCTAATAATGAAGCGGGTGAGCACTGGAGGTGGTCTTGAAGCATTGTTGTGGACGCTGTTCTTCACTGATGGTTGCTCATCGCGTCATATGAGGGAGTGTCGTGTCGGGCTGTAGGGGCTCTGTCAGTGATCTAAAAAAAAACCGCGGAGGGGTTTAACGGAAACCACTGAGAACGGAGTTGATACTTACTCGCGAACTGTCACTGGTACGAGAAGAAGCATTTGTGGACTGAAAGGATTTTGATGGGGAAGACCGCAGTAATCTTTGGTGGCCTTAGAAAATTGGAAGTCGTTGTGCAATCCTCGAGAGCCGGGGGCCAGGAGCCGTTCGTGCCCGTGAGGTAGTTTGGTTTAGTGACGGAGCGAAGGGAGAGTATGGATACTGGGGCGCCACTTGTGGTGGCTGGTCGAGGTCGAGGCGGAACTAGATGACCTCGGCGATGTAAAGTGGTTGTGAAGATTGTCTATGACACTAGCACGGGACGTGTGCATTGGCTGAGGGTTCTCTGTTTGTAGCAATGTGCTTACTATTGGGCGGAGTGAGATTCCGGAGCACAGGTCGATCGGTAGAGACAGGAGAGCGTCCTTAGTGGTATACGCTGGGCAGGCGGAGGGCGGCAGTAGCAGCAAATGGGCGTTTTATTCGGTGCTTATCGTCGTTGGTGGATATACAGCAGACCTTCATCTAACTCTAGGGCACCAAGGCCGAAGTTGGTCACACGCAACCATTACTGGGCAGTGTTCGCAGCCGATATACTTTGGGATTGTGAAGAGGGCCCGGATGCGAGGGGCATCTCATCGAGGTGGAAACTGGGCAAGGCGGTGCCTAGGCTGGGTGGACGGGGGCGCGGAAAGCAATCCAGTGTTGGATGTCACGGCAACAGCGGCCCCAGATGACTCTCAGATGGCCCCAGATGGGCTCGAGTGGCTCTAGTAGCTCAAGCGACTGGAACTTGATAGGCGTTATGCTCATGCCATTCGTAGGGCCGATGGACTGTAGTGCGAGATTGGTGAGCGACTAGCATGCAGTTTGCGCAATGGCCACGCTGCAAATCCGGCATGGAGCGTTATAGCAGCATTGGGGTTACCCCACAGACGGTCCCTGGTGCGTGGTGGGGTCCAAGTTGGATCCAGCCTCAATCGTGGCGGTGGTAGGCTGGTGAGTGACTACTGGCGACTGAGGACGATGAAATGAACGGAATCCAACGGGACACAGATAGATATAGAACCTAGGGCTAAGGGTGCATGAGAGCTGCGTGGGCGCTGAGTGACAAGTGCGAAGAGGAGCGAGAGGAGCGACGGAAGAGCGGAAAAGGGGAAGAGCAACCACCTGCACCCGGAATATGATTGATATAAAAGCCTTCAAAAGGGCCTTGTTGCTCGTTGCAGCTAGTTGCCGTAGCATCATCCCCATTGTTCCAAGCAATAATGTCGACCAAGCCGTGCGTGTCTCATTAGGCGCGTTGATAACTGCTGATTCGAGACTCGGATAGTACTGCTTCCAGTAGTCCCATCGAACTTGTTAACAGGTTTCCCAACGATGTAAAACCCCTCAAGAAGGGAATCGTCAACACATCAAAGAACAAGCCGAACACTATCCTTCTCGTTGGAGAACCCCGTGTCGGAAAGTCCTCGTTCTTGCAATTTATCGCCAATGTCCTTACTGGCAACGGCATGGATCACTACATCCTCGACATCCTCGATCACACCAACGAGCAAGCTAATTCCAACAACCAAGCTCAGACCAACTCGGCCCGCCTTTACGAAATTACGACCACGAATGGTGTAGTGGTAAGTGCTGGGGCTTGGGAACGTGTTGAGTGTGCGTTAACTCTTAACCTCTTCTTCTCAAGGTTCGCATCCTCGACACCCCTGGGCTGGTCAACACTCATAGTGTTCAACATGATGAGGTCTACAAGGCGAGCATTGCAACTCAGATCAAGGACCATATCGACTCCGCCACTGCTGTTCTCATCCTCGCTAATGGCACCGTCCCGTGCGGCGCCGTCAGCATAGGCTACGCACTATCCACTTTGTCCTCCATCTTCCCTGAGATTCCAACCAAAAACACCGCCCTCCTGTTCACCAATGTTGGGGACCCCGTTTGCTCGAACGTTTGTGAGGATAAAGTCCCGACCATTCTCCAAGATGTTCCTCGATTCTATATCGACAACCCCATCGCACTCCAGAAGAACCGCGTCAAGCGCAATGGTGACTCCAATGTGAAGGAGAGCAGATCGGGGCTTCGCAAACTTATGAAGGAGGCCGAGAAAAACGCTTTGGAAATGGTCAAGGAACTCTTTGACTGGATGGAAGGTCTTGAGCCCAAACCAACGACGAGGATCCCTCCGGAGGCCCACCCCGCCGCAAAGGAGGCGAAGATCCCTGCAGGTGTTTTGGTAACCCGTGTGAAGCCGAAACCCGCATACAGCTACCACAAACTCTGCATCTTTATGTCCGACTTCTATTCCATATGCTCTATTCGACTGCGCGTCTTCCATGCGTTGGTCGCAATTTTAATTCCCTGGGTCCAGTTATTCCTATGTTCCGGTCTGGTTTAATTTTCGCACGCGGAGCTGGGAAGATTTCAATTATTCTGCGGGTAACACTATGGACGAGTTGCCGAAGGCCACGCGGGCCGTGGCCGTCCGGGGGTGGCTCTGCGCGCTGGAGGAGCAAGCTGGCTTGTAGAGCAGAGTCGCAAGGACACGGAGGAGAAAGGGGTCGGTCAGGAGCAGCTGGAAAACATGCGACATAGCTTGGAGCAGGTGAAGAAGGTGCTAGACCTGATGAAAGTGCGCTTTCCCGAATCCTGCTCATAAGCCCGCACCGGGGCGGGGATAGATATTCGGCGGCCTAGATCGTCTCGGCTCAATCTCTACCACTGCCAAGCTCACCGTACATCCCCAACTGGGTAAAAGCCCACTCAAGCACCAGAGATGCGATAGGACAGCACGTTGCTGACCTTGGGATAGTGTTCCCCCAGCAGTATCCCCACCACACTACATCTTCCCTCTGACGCATACCACCGTCGAAGCAATACCTAGCGCTGCTCAAGTCAGGCCCAGCCCGAGGTGCTCAAAGAGTTCTTCTGTTCCTGCTCAACACTCCCATCGCCCTCCAGAAGAAGTACTTTGAGCTCAAGGATGGCCCAAATATGAAGAGCGGATTGGCGCAAGGCGGTTACGGACGCCAAGGAGAATTCTTTAGAAATGCTGGGGGGGACTCTTTGACTTGTCGGACGGCCTTTAGCCACACCCGACAAGTAGGGTTCCCCAGAATATCCAGGCAAAGAAATCTGTCGCGTTCACGTTGGCTGCGCGTGGCATACGAATCATTTCCTCTTTGGAGATAGGACGTGAAACGGCGGCCGGCGCGTAGCCACCATCTGGAACGGAAACGTGCGACCATGGAGGTGAAAGGGGTTGGTGGGGAGCCGTGCGAACGAGATGTGCGAGCAGACGAAGGGAAGGCTGGATCTGTAAGGTGCACAAGGAAGTCCGGAAGGTCAAGCAAATCTTCTTCGGCGAATAGAAGCATGTCAAAGTGTCTCCTCTTACGTGGGACTTGGTATTGGCCTTTATGACACATTACATCGCTCTACAGATTTACTAATTTGTTGTTGTTCATTTTCCTTGGGTTATTCATACATGCCGGACTATGATCCCATGTGTTCTTGTTGGCTTGACGATGGAAGCACACTTTTAACATCCTTTCCTGTGGTAGGCATACTCGAGGCTAGCTAAGCCCAGTCTTCATCGAATGCATCGCAATGCCCATTCTCATGCGACCTTTTACACCTTGAAAGGGCGTTCATCTTGTCGACCCTCCTCGAATTATTCAGAGTGGACATCTCCAACAACCTGCGCAAAACCTCAGAGTATATAGGGGACGAGTATATTATTAGAATAAGTTTGAAACCCAAGATAAGTTGAGAGGCACGTATTATTCTTGACCTCACAAGGCGAACGAAGTCCAATGGATGAAATACGTTCTGTGCTCTACGCGTTAGAATACGGAAAGATGAATGCTATTGTTGACCTCTCCCCGTCGTACTGCAGCTCAGTAATGCTCACGAATGCCAGGAGCACTGGCCATTGAAAGGGCTCGACATACAGCAGGACGCCGCAGGGGGGGCTGGTTTATGAGGCTACTCCGATTGTGCATTCACGTCAAGCAGCAAATAACGAAGGCTTCTTGCTCCCGAGGTGAAACATGGTTTCCTTATTACTTGGATGGCAACGGTGTCTGGTCCAAGTGAGTGAGGAGATCTCCACAAGGCGATGACGCGGCCCGTCTTGGATAGTCGTCCCTGTGGTCTTCGAGGTCAGCCCTGGACACCCTCGGAGCCTCGTGTCAATTTTCGGCGTAGCCAAATGCATGACGAAAGAATCGTGTTTGTACAAACACGTAAGGGTACATTTCAAAATGAGAGGGTACGGTGACCTGTTGGATATTGTGATTTCTGGTGAGGCCTTCGTTCGTCGTCCATGCCCAGGAACCCAGATAGATGGCCCTATTTGTCTACGTTCGCACATTCACGTCCAATGATTGGAGGCGGGGTGGCATCACCTCCGCGTGCTATGCACACTGCTATGCCACGGACTATTGTTCCATTCCTGCCGTCTTTTGATATGACTGCGGGGCCTCCCTGATCATCGGAGCGCCGAGGGTCGTACGCTGCATCCCAAAACCCAGAGGGGGCGAAAGCAATCCCACCACTAGACAAAGCCGGGGTTGAACGGCCAGCGATGGGCCGCGACTGTGAACAGCCATTGGGAGTCGCGAAAGGCCGTGTGCCCCTTGAATACAAGGTGTGTTGCGCTTTGCCAATCCTCTCCCTCGCGACCTCATCCGCCACCCATCACCTCGAGAAAATTACTGGTTGCGCTTAGTTTGTTATATATTCCTAGCGGCTTGTTTTATTCTAAACTGACAAGGAAGCGATTTGCCCAGGACGGGCTGGTGAGTATTTCAATTCACCTCTGGACCCAACCTGATTCCGGTTTTGCCTTGTTCTCGCGGATGGGGTGACACGTCCTAGCCAAGATGCCCTGACGGGTTCACGGGGTAATGTATTCAATGTCAAACCACTATCAGGCAGTCTCCACCACTGTTGAATGCGGAAGCAAAAAACGATCTGACAGGGTCACGGCACGAGTGCCCGCCACAGACGATTCCTTCACTTACCAGCCAGGTATAAAATTAGGGAGTCCTAGGTTCGATCCCTGTCTGGTCTTTCTTTTCACCTTCTACAAAATAGTGCTAGCCCGAGTATACCCTGCTTCCTCTTCCCCAGACACCTTTCGAACCATCAGCTACGCCCCGTCCATGTCGACTGCTCTTCAAGTCTCGCCCAAACTGTGAGTCTATCCACGGCCGTTAACAACTACTGACTCGGATGGCCCTCAGTGACGAAGTCCCTCCCAAAGATACTTCCACTGGCCCACGCAAGAACCCTTTGGAAGACAATGGCGAGGATAACATCAAGTAGGACATAACACGCCGTTGGTGCATCAGTTCTAACGGTATTTTCTAGTGACGTTGAGTCTCTCAAGAAGGGGATCATTAAGGCATCAAAGAACAAAGCAAATTCGCCATACACCATCCTTCTTGTTGGAGAGACTGGTGTCGGAAAGTCCTCAGTCTTGGAATTTATCGCCAATACTCTTATCGGAAATGACATTGATCACTACGACTTCCAAATCCTCGACCACGTCAACGAGCAAAGTGGTTCTGATAATCAGAGTCAGACTAACTCCGCCCGTATTTATGAGCTCAGGAACAAAAACGGTATAGTGGTAAGCATCAATGTTGTTTCGTGAGTAGAGATAACCTCTCCCAAGCTTCGCATCCTCGATACGCCTGGGTTGACCGACATCGGCGATATTCAGCAAGACAAACTCCATAGGAAGAGCATTGTGGATCAAATCGAGATCAATTCAGTCACTGCCGCTCTCGTTCTCGCCAATGGCACTGTCCCACGCCTCAACGGCGGTACCTACTCTGCCCTCTCCGCTCTATCCGCCATCTTCTCTAGAACCACGTTCAGGCACGTCGCCTTCCTACTCACGAACACCTCAAATCTGCTATATCAGAACTTCTCCGGTGATAGTCTCCCAGAGGTTTTCAAGGACGCGCCTCAGTTCCTCCTCAACAACCCCATTGCCCTCCAGAGAAAGTACCTCGAGCTCAAGGATAAGGGCGGCCCAAAGACGAGGGGCCAAATGAGAGATTTTCGCGAAGTGGTGAAGGGCAGTGAGCAGGATGCGTTGGAAATGCTCGTTGATTTCTTCGACTGGTTGGACAGCCTTAAGCCACAGTCGACCCACAAGGATTCTCTCTCTATGAACAGTTCCTGAGTATCCTAGCCAAGACCACCAGCACCCTCGCTCATAGTCATGAAAGCCACAAAGCTTTGGTATGTTGCGCTGTCAATAGCAAAATAGAAGCGGGAGTCTGGAGGGCATAGGCGAGTAGAGGGAAGTCAACGTATGATTAAGTGTGCAGGGCCCGATATGGGCCATATTCTATCAGTTTCGGCCAACATCTTTTGATATCGTTGTGCATGAATGGCGAGTTATGGCATTATGTACTTGGCCAGTCCATTTACTGCGAATATATATATAGTGAGTGCATCGTGTGCCCTTACAGTTCCACTCTGCACTGGTTTCAATAAAACATGACCATCTCCTCCACTCCAACGGCTCAATTGTACAAAAGCTGCTTTTACTAGAGGCTTGACTCAAGGTCACAAGTCAGCGGATGTTTTTGTATCGAGGAAATAAGAGTGAACATGAGGCCTTGAAGCTATCAGGGTGACTGCGATAATGTTTGCATCTGGCCCAGGCGCACTGCCCGCCAAAGACGATCCCTCCACAGTCTTGAGCCACATGCACAACCGACCATTCCTCTCTCTCTCTATGAGCAGTGCCGGAGTATCATGGCCAAGGTCACCAGCAGGCTCGCTCAGCAGGCCAAGGAGCCCTGGAGGGTTGTCAGGGGCAGAATAGAAGCGGGAATGGGTCGCCACGTGCGAGAATGGTTCACGGCCTCGCTAAACATGTGCCCCCGGCCCCCAATGCCGCTATCGCACCCACTCTCCCTTAAGCTGCCTTGTAAAACAACCAGGCTATACGAGCCAAGTAAGTACGAAGTAAACGCCGAGAGGAAATAATTATTTCAAAGGCAACTTTGATATTCTCCCTTGAGGCTAATGAACCAACAACCCGCTGTGCCGCCTTCACAGGACGGGGTGGACTGACGCGCAAACTTGGTACTGTCGCATTGACAGGCGTGGAGTGACACTCTCCACCACAGGCAGCTGGGAGTACTAGTGGGTGGCACACGGTCTGAAACACCCGAGCAAACGGATCCAGTAGCAATGGGAAAGGCGATGATCTTTTAATACCAAAGTGAGAAGAACGGGCCAATACAGGGTTAATTATTGCGACAGTTACATTAATCTGAAAACTTGACTTCTGACGGTCTGCTGCCGTGAGGGGTCGCACTTGGCCGCATCTTAGACGCAGATAGTGCGTGGCGTGGTGACGTGGAGTTGGGTGTGAATATAAATGTTCATTGACATACCAGCGGGCTCTCACCCTGTGAGGTTATGAGAGGACGGTGGCGTTTGTTATTGCTTGGTGTCGCGTCACCCATATTACGTTTGGTCATCCCTTCCCCATTCCCCATTCCCACCCGATCCCCGTGCACAACCCCAGCGTGTAATAGCACGTAAAACTGTAATCTATCTTGTATTTATAGTACGCAGCTCAAGGCAGGAAGACCCTCACGGTCCTTTCCCCTTCTGAACAGCTCCATAGTTCGATAACAGGCAGTACGGTAATCAAACCGTTGGCTTCGACATTCCCTCCGCAAGGTCGCCCTCGTCTCGCCACCCTACTTTCATCACTACCTCGAACGCCTCCTGATCAGAGGCTTTTCCATCTCTTCATAGGTATCACCATCTTCCCAACCACCCTAGATCTTTACCCTCCAGATCTTTCTGCTTCTGCTTCATCTTCTTCGCAAATTATTTGGCGTTCTTGACGGCGCTCTTCGAGCAAGCAAGCCGCTCCTGATCCGCTCGCTTTCCGCACCACGAAAGGTGGCGTGGCCATGCGAGGGTACTTATGGTCGGCAGTCAATTGTCGATTATCAATTCGCGCTGTCATGAACCTCGACATCCTTTCGCACATTTCCTGATGTGCCCAGGCCCAGTAACGAAGTGGGTTGACACTTGAGGTAGTCTTGAAGCATTGTCGTGGACATTGTTCTACACTGGTGGTTGCTCATCGCGTCATATGAGGCAACGTCGTGTCGGGCTGTAGGGGCGCTGTCAGCGATCTGAATAAAACGTCGGACGGGTTTAGCGGTAACCAATGAGAACGGAGTGGATACTTACTCGCGGATTGTCACTGGTACGGGAAGAAGCATTTGTGTGCTGAAGGGACCTTTCCAAGATTCGGATCCTCGATACACCGGGGTGGCCGATACTCGCAGTATTCAACATGACGAGCTCCACAAGAAGAGTATCACGGATCTGATAACCAAGCAAGTCGACTCCATCACTGCTGTTCTCATCCTCATCAATGGCACCGTCCCGCGCTGCACCGTCGGCATTGACGATATGTTGTCGACTTTGTCCGCCGTCTTCCCCGAACCATTTACCAGTAACATCGCCTTCGTGTTCACCAATATCTCGACCCCCTTTCGTTGAACCTTTGCCAGGACACGATCCCTCTCAGAGACGCACCTCAACTGCAGATCAACAATCCCATCGGGCTCCAGAAGAGGTACTCATGGCCCAATAGTGACCAGAGGACGAAGCATATGAGTGAAGGAATGCGCGAAGAGGTGAAAGCCGCCAAGCAGGGCGCCGTGAACGGGCTCGTGAATCTCTTGGAATGGGCGGACGGCCTTGATTCACAGCCAACGATGAGAGTCGTACCTCACCACGAGGAATCCCAGAATATTGGGGTCAGCATCATCACCTCTCTTACCGCGCAGATGAAACGGCTGTGGAGGAAGGTCAAGAGGAAGGTGCAGGAGGGACTCAGGAAGGTTAGGCGGATCTTCATCAGAGTGTAGAAGCGAGTCAGGCCATCTCTTCCTGTGTAGGTCCGGTGGTCTCCATGGAACACCGCACCACATGTGGTGCCGGTTGATTTCCTCGGTCACGCATTTAAGGAAAGCTATGATGATATCCTTGGTTGTTATACAGTCTATGGTACGACGACGTCTATAGAGCGCAGCGCATGTCTTTACCGTTCGTCTTCTCGCGGCTCCTTCAATTGGGATGAGGTTCAGTGGAAACGACGGCGGACTCGAGAACGTGTTCCAGATTAGTTCACTGCGATGAAACACCGAGCTGAGGGAGTGAGCAGGGTCATGGATCGCCAGTTGCTATGAGAGCAGCGCTGCAGCGCGGAAGAGCCGGGTAACTGTTTGCAGACGGTAGGCATGCCTGTTGACGACACGATCGGTGCATGGTACTGGTGGGGGAGGCTGGTTGACCCTTTGTCTCTGCGGTCGGGTCGCAGCGGCACTGAACAAAGGAAACAATTACTGGCATAGGGTCAAGAGACAACAGCCACGGTCTGCAATAGCATTTGGAAATGGCGGGACTAGATGCTATGTAATGGTGATTGGGGGACATCCCGGCTCCCGTTGAAAGATCAGAAGAACCTTTCGGAAGTCAAGGGTGTCGGCCAAGGGTGTCCTCTGGACTCTTCATCACCAATTCAGTTTAGGCCAATTTGAGTTACAGGTAAATGCAGTACCACCGCGAGTTCAGCACTTCTGAATCCATGACCCATACCGGCAATGTTCCGCACCGTGATCTCGTTGAACCGGTGATTCTCCAGGTTGTTGCCTTATCTGATCAATTATCCAGCCTCAAAGTCTTCCACCGCTTGTTTCGTCATCCTTCAATCTCTGAATTGAATTGAATCGTTGATGGATACAACATCTGTACAAACCCGGTCCAAAACCACATCTCACGTGCCTCATGTGGACACGGTGTAACCTTACTCCGTGTCCAATGTTGGCCGGCGATTGGAAACCGCCTCACCTCTGTAGCCTCCTCATTTATGCTATTTTGTTCCAAGTGCAATTGAAAGCGCAACTCTGGCGTCAAGGAGTGATCCTGCAGCAATGGGTACACTCGAGGCTGGGTTGAGCGTAATTGAACCCATCGTAATTAACACGCAAATGCGCGCGCGAGAGGTAGCATGTCTCCATCCATAAATATGGGTCTCAGACGGTCCAATGTAAATAACGCCCATATCCCATCGATATCGGACTGTCTGTCGTGTGAATCAAGTTATCATCCAAACGATCTTGACTGTCCCTCGACAAGTCATGCCCAAGCCGTGAGTCTTTCCATGGAACCCTGAACCATTGATAACTACTAATTGGTGTTCCATCCAGTGGTGAAGTGATTTCTGATTGTACACCATGTGACCTGGAAAACCATGATGAAGATAACTCCTTGACTATTAAGCAGGTCACAATGAAACCCTTGGTGCAATATCTCTGACCTTATTCCATAACAGGGTAGAGTCTCTCAAGCAGGGGATCATCAGGACACAAGCGGACCCAGCGAAAGCATCATACACAATCCTTCTGGTTGGCGAGACTGGTGTCGGGAAATCTTCACTCTTGGAACTCATCGCTAACATCCTTCATGGCAACGACGTCGATCACTACAATCACTACACCCTTGACCATAGCAACGAGCAAAGTGGTTCTGACAACCAGAGCCAAACCAATTCGGCCCACCTCTACGAATTCACAAGCAAGAACGGAGTAGTGGTAAGTGCTGGTGTTTATGACCGTGGTGCGTATGCGTAACATCTTCGTAAGGTTCGCATCCTCGATACACCGGGATTGGCCGATACTCGCAGTATTCAACACGATGAGCTCCACAAGAAGAGTATCACGGATCTGATAACGAAGCACATCGACTCCATTACTGCCGTTCTCGTCCTCGCCAATGGCACTGTCCCGCGCATTACTGTTGGCACCGATTATGCACTCACTACATTGTCCGCCATCTTCCACAAGACCCTGGCTAAAAATATTGGCTTCATATTCACCAATGTATCGAGCCCGCTTCACTGGAACTTCAGTGGGGATACTATCCCGGATGCCCTCAAAGACGCACCTCAGTTCTTCCTCAACAACCCGATTGCCCTTCACAGGAAATATAACAAGCTCAAAGGTGATCCAAATACGAGGAAGGAAAGGGCAGAGTTTCGCAAAGCGGTGAAGGCTGGCGAACAGGGAGCTTTGGAAATGGTGGTGGATCTATTTGACTGGTTGTACGACCTTGAACAGCAACCAACAACGAATATTGCGCCTCCCTACGAGAAGGACCAGAACCATCCTGCCATGAGTGCGGGCACTCGTGGTCCGGTGCACCTAAAGCCGACCGAGGATTGCTACTCTCGTGTGAGTTCTTTATCTTGCTTGCACCTAGCTCTCGAATCTTATTCTGATAGGGAATAGGACGTGAACCAGAGGCTCACAATAAATCTGGAAAAGGGCCAAAATGTCACGAAAGAACAAGAAGTTGGTCAGAAGCAGCCAGGAATAACCCAAAGTAGCTCCAGCTTCTCGCTTTTTAGAAAGGCGAGGGAGATCGTGCAGGAGGGAGTCCAGAGGGTCAAACAACTCTTTAATGGTGAGTAGATACCAGTCAACGTATCTCCCCCCATTTGGGATCCAACACGAGCCATGGCTCCCTCGTTTATGCATTGAAAGATTACATGTACTATGGTATCGCACTTATATGTTGCGTGCAGCGCATGTCCTACGGCTATTTGCTTGGGTGTTTCAAACCTTGCACCACTCTCCACCCCCTTTACCACCTCCTTGCCAGGCAGCTGGGAGTACTAGTGGGTGGCACACGGTTTGAAAACACCCGAGCAAATGACCGTACAAGTTCTGCTGCTCATCCGCTGCAGTAGGATTCAGGAATATGATCATTAACTTACCAGGTGGGTAGCCCTCTCTACTCTGATAGTACTGGCACAAGGAACACCTCTCGGGAGCATGTCACGGAGGTGGATCGAGTACCACTGGGAAAGGCGATGATCTCTTAATACCAAAGGGAGAGTATCGGCCCAATACGGGGTTGACTATTACGACAGTTACAGTATCTGGAAACTTGACCTCTGACGGTTTGCATTGGGGGTAGCGCCTGGCCCCATCTTAGAGGCAGATTGTGCGTGGCGTGGTAACGTGGAGTTGGGTGCGAATATAAATATTCATTGATATACCAGAAAGAGGGACGGTGGTGTGAGCTATTGCTTGTTGAATGTCGCGTCACCCATATTAGGTCTGTTTGGTCATCCCCATTCCCCATTCCCCATTTAGGATCCCCATCCGATCCCCGTGCGCAACCCCGGCGTGTAGCACGTGAAACTGTAATCTGCCTCGCATTTATAGTGCGCAGCTCAGACCCTCACGGTCCTTTCCCCTTCTGAGCAGCTCCATAGTTCGATAACAGGCAGTACCGTAATCAAACCGCTGGCTTCGACATTCCCTCCGCAAGGTCGCTCTCGTCTCGCCACCCGCATCCTTTACTTTCGTCACTACCTCGAACGCCTCCATCTGTTCATGGGTATCACCGTCTTCCCAACCACCCCATTACCCTCCAGAACTTTCTGCCTCTCCTCCATCTTCTTCGTAAATCATTTGGCGTTCTTGACAGCGCTCTTCGAGAAAGCAAACCGCTCCTGCTCCGCTGGCTTTCTGCACCTCAGAAGGTGGTCTGGGTACTTATCGCCTGCAGTCAATTGTCGATTATTGATTCCCGCTGTCACGTGCCTCGAAATCCTGCCACATTTCCTGATGTGTACACCCAGTAATGAAGTGGGTGGACACCGGAGGTGGCCTTGGAGAATTGTTGTGGCCGCCATTCTACACTGGTGGTTCCCATCGTGTCATATGAGGCGACATCGTGCCGGAGTGTAGGGGCTCTGTCAGTAATCAAAACGGCGAAGGAGTTTAGCGGTAATCAATGAGAACGGGGTGGGTACTTACTCGCGGATTGTCACTGGTACGGGAAAAAGTATTTATGTACTGAAGGGATTTCGATGGGGAACGCCGCAGTAACCTTTGGTGGCTTTAGGAGAATGGAAGCCGCTGTGCAATCTTATAAGAGTCGAGGGCCACGAGCCGTTCGCGCCCGTGAATTGGCTTGTTTTAGTGACGGAGCGAAGGAAGAGTATGGATACTGGGGCGCTACTTAAGGTAGCTGGTCGAGGTCGAGGTGGAACCAGATGGCCTCGGCGATGTAAAGTGGTTGTGAAGATTGTCCAGGACACTGGCGCGTACCAATGTGCTTCCTATGCCTGACAACGCGCCAAATCTGGTCATTCGCTTGACAGCATTATGTTATATTGATTGATTCGGTGCGAGATGGGGCGCGGTCAGATTCCAGAGTACAGGTCGATCGATAGAGGCAGGAGAATGTCTTCGACGTCTTTAATGGTGTATCACTGGGCAGACAGAGGGCAGCAGCAGCAGCAAATGAGCATTTATTCTGTGCTTATCGTTGTTGATACACATACAGCTCATCTTCATCTAAGTCTTGGCCACCAAGGCCGAAAATGGTCACACGCAACCATTATTGGGCAGCATTCGCAGCCGACGTATTTTGGGATCGTGAAGAGGGCCCGGACACTGAGTGACAAGTGCGAAGGTGAAGAGTGAGAGGAGCGAGAAGCCACCTGCACCCGGCTACAGCCACGGCCCGAATCATGAGTGACATGAAAGCCTTCAAAAGGTCCTTGTTGCTGGTTGCAGCTAGTTGCCGCAGCATCATCCCCATTGTTCCACCAAGCCGTGAGTGTCTCATTAGACGCGCGTTGGTCAATGCTGACTCGAGACTCGGATACTACTGCTTCCAGAAGTGCCATAGAACTTGTCAACAGTATTCACAACGATGTAAAATCTCTCAAGAAGGGAATCCAGAGAACAACCCCGACACCATCGTTCTTGTTGGTGAGCCCGGTGTCGGAAAGACCTCGTTCTTGCAATTCATTGCCAATGCCCTTACTGGCAACGACATGGATCACTACATCTTCGACGTCCTCGCGAGCAAGCTAATTCCAACAACCCAAGTCGGCCCGCCTTTACGAAATTACGACCACCAATGGTGTAGCGGTAAGTGCTGGGGCTTGGGAGCGTGCTGAGCGTGCGTTAACGCTTAACCTCTTCCTCTCAAGGTTCGCATCCTCGACACCCTAGGCTGGTTAACACTCACAATGTTCAACATGACGAGGTCCACAAGGAGAGCATTGTAACTCAGGTCAAGGATCATATCGACTCCGCCACTGCTGTTCTCATCCTCGCCAATGGCACCGTCCCGTGCGGTACCGTCTGCATAAACCACGCACTCTCCACTTTGTCCTCCATCCTCCCCGAGATTCCAACCAAAAACACCGCCCTCCTGTTCACCAATGTTGTGGAGCCCGTTTGCTCGAACGTTCGTGAGGATATGGTCCCGACCTTTCTCCAAGATGCTCCTCGATTCCATATCGACAACCCCATCGCACTCCAGAAGAAGCACGTCAAGCGCAATGACAACTCAAATGTGAAGGAGAGCAGATCGGGGCTTCGCAAACTTATGAAGGCCGCCGAGCAGGACGCTTTGGAAAGGGTCAAGGAACTCTTTGATTGGTTGGAAGGTCTTGAGCCCAAACCAACGACGACGATCCCTCCGGAGGCCCGACCCGCCGCAAAGGAAGCGAAGACCCCTGCGGATGTTTTGGTAATCCATGTGAAGCCGAAACCCGCATACAGCTACCACAAATTCTGTGTCTTTATGTCCGACTTCTATTCCACATGCTCTAATCTAATGCACATCTTCTATGCGTTGGTCGCAATTTAATTCCCTGGATCCAGTTATTCCTATGTTTGGTTCGATTTTCGCACGCAGAGCCCGGGGATCTCAATCACTCTGCGGGTAACACTATGGACGAGTCGCCGAAGGCCACGTGGGCCGCGGCCGTTCGGGGGTGGCTCCACGCGCTTAGAGGGAGCAATCTGACTTCTGGAGCAGAGCCCCAAGGACACGGAGGAGAAAGGGGTCGGTCAGGAGCAGTTGGAAAACATGCAACATAGCTTGGAGCAGGTGAGGAAGATGTTAAACAGAGGCGATAGGACAGCACGTTGCTGACCTTGGGATAGTGTCCCCCAGCAGTATCCTCATCACACTCCATCTTCCCTCGGACCCATATCACCGTCGAAACAATGCCTAGCGCTGCTCAACTCAGGCCCATGCTGTAGATCTTTCCGTGATCTCAAAATACTCGATAACTACCAAGTAGGATGTCGGTTCTTCCAGCAGCGAAGCCCCCTCCACCAAACATACCAACGGATCTCCTAGACACGCCAGGACTGAGCCGGAAGGCGACGACTTTACTAACTCCAATGCCTACGTAGATAACACCGCTACTCTCAAGTAAATTTCACCGACGCCTTTGATGCACCAGCATCAACTCTGACCCCATTTCCTAGTGACGTACAGTCTCTCAAGAATGGGAACGTCAAGACACCAAAGGACCACAGCATACACCACCCTTCTTATTGGAGAAGCTGGTGTCGGAAAGTTTTCAGTCTTGGGATTCATCGCCAATGTCCTTGCAGGCGATGACATCGACCACCACGACTTCAACGGCCTCGAACATGCAAACGAGCAAGGTGATTCTGGTAATCAGAGTCAGACCAACTCCGCGCGCTTTTATGAACTTAGGAGCAAGAACGGCGTCGTGGTAAGTGCCGATGTTTGTGAGCGTCGTGAGCATGCATAACCTCTTTCCAAGGTTCGCATCCTTGATACACCTGGTTTTATCGATACTCGCAATCCTCGGCAAGATGCCCTTCACCAGGAGAGTATTGCGACTCAGACCAGGCAGCACATCGACTCCGTTTCTGCCGTCCTCGTCCACGTTAATGGGACCGTCCCGAGCGTCAATGTCGGGGCTAGTAATGCACACTCCACTCTATCCACAATCCTCCCCAGCACGCCGTCCACCAACGTCGCCGTCGTGCTCACCAACCTCTCGAGGCCCTTCTATCAGAATTTCGCCCAGAACGCTGTTCCCGAGGTGCTCAAAGACGTTCCTCAGTTCCTGCTCAACACCAGAAGAAGTACGTTGAGCTCAAGGATGGCCCAAATATGAAGAAAGGAAGAGCGGATCGGCGCAAGACGTTACGGACGCCGAGAAGAATGCTTTATAAATACTGGCGGGACGGCCTTCAGCCACACCCGACAGCTGTGGTGCCCTAGAATATCCAGGCAAAGAAATCCGTCGCGTTCACGTTGGCTGCACGTGGCGCGCGGATCATTTCCTCTTTGGGGCACAGCAGCCCACGCGTAACCTCCATCTGGAACGGGACCGCGCGACTATGGGGAGTCGTGCGAGTTGGTCCCCACCAACCGCCAACTACAATTCTGCTGGCCCACGTCACACGAGAACGCCTTGAAGGACGACGGCCAGGTTAGCACCCCCGCTATTAGGCAAGTTACGACGACGCCTGTTATGCATCATATATTGACCTTATTTCCTAGCGATGTAGCGTAGACTCCCTCATGTAAAGGATCATCAAGACACCAAATCACAAGGCAAAAGCGCCATACAACATCGCTCTTGTTGGGGAGACTGGTGTTGAAAGGTGCTCGCTGTCCAATGTCCTGAGCGGCAACGATACCGATCATTACGGCCTTGGCATCCTCAACCCTATCAAGGCCGAAGATGATTCTAGCAACCAGAGTCGGGCCAACTCTGTCCACCTTTATGAACTTAGAAGCAACAACGACATAGCAGTAAGTATTGGTATTTGTGAACATGCAAGCGCGCATAACCTCTTCTCAAGGTTCGCATCCTCCACACCCCTGGATTGGTCAACACTCGCCGTCTTCAGCAAGACGAGTTCTACAATAAGAGTATTGCAACTCAGATCAAGATGCACATCGACTACGTCACTGCCGTTCTCACCCTAGTCACCCGTGCAGCACCGTCGGCATTGACTACATGTTGTCCACTTTTTCCGCTGTCCTCCCCGAACCATTGACTAACAACATCGTCTTCACGTTCACCAATATCTCGAGCCCCCTTTCGTGGAACTTCTGCTACGAAGCTATTCTCAAAAACGCGCCTCAGTTCCAGAACGACAACACCATCGAGCTCCAGACGAAGTATTTCAGGCTTAAGGATGACCAGGGGATGAGGAATATGAGGGCGGGAATGCGCGAAGAGGTGCGAGCCGCCGAGCAGGACGCTTTGGACGTGCTGGTGAATCTCTTTGACTAGGCGGACGGCCTTGATTCGCAGCCAAAGATAGGGGTTTTCTCTTACCATGATGAATCCCAGAATATTGTGGTCAACGTCCTCGCCTCTCACCGCGCAGATGAAATAACTGCGGCAGGAAGGAGTCAGGAAGACTAGGCAGATCTTCATCAGAGAGTAAAGCAAGTTAGGGTATCTCTTCCTGTGTAGGATCCGATGTTCTCCATGGAACACCGCACCACATGTGGCCCCGGTTGATTTCCTCGGTCACGCATCCAAGGAAAGCTATGACGCTATGCTTGGTCGTTATACAGTCCATTGTACGACGAATGTTCATAGGGCGCAGTGCATGGCTTTTCCTGTTCGTCTCCTAGTTCGGTTCAATTGGAATGGGGTCGGGTGGACATGACGGCGGACTGAAGAAGATCTTCGAGATTAGTTCACTGGCGATGAATTGCTGGGCTGAGGGAGTGAGCAGCCAGTTGTTGCGTGTATGGCGGGAGCAGCGGTACTATTTTGCGGACGGTAGACATGCCTGTTGTCGACGCGATCGGTGCGTGGTACTGGTGGCAGAGGCTGGTTGTCCCTTTGTCCCTGCGGCCGGGTCGCCGAAACACTGAACAAAGGAAACAGGTGGGACGGTCTGACATCGCGGGACTAGACGCTATGCAATGACAATCGGAGGACATCCGGGACCCATTTGGAGGCTGATTGAGGGTGGAGGCCTCTGGATTCTGCGCCACCCATTCAGTTTACAGGTAAATGCAGTACCACGAGTTCAGCATTTCTGAATCCACAGCCCACATCGGCAATGTTCCTCACCGCGATCTCGTTGAACTGGTGATCCTCCAGGTTATTCCCATACAGTCAGGCGTGCTTCTCATTTGATCAATAATCCAGCCTCAAAGTTCTCCACCCTTTGTTTCGTCATCCCTCAATCCCTGAACCGTTATTGGATACAACATCTGTACAAACCCGGTTCAAGGCAACATCTCACGCACGCACCTCATGTGGGTACGGTGTAACCCCCCTCCGTGTCCAATGTTGGCCGGCGACTGGAAACCACCTCACCTCTGTAGCCCGCTCGCTTCCGCTGTATTGTTCCAAATGCGATTGAAAGCGCAGCTTTGACATCAAGGAGTGATCCCGCGACAATGGGTATACTCGAGGCTGGGCTACGCGTAATTGAACCTATCGCAACACGCAAATGCGAGCGAGCGCGATAGGACCGCATGTCTCTATCCTTAAATATGGGCCTCGGACGGTCCAATGTAAATAATACCCATATTTAATCGACATCGGACCGTCTGTCCCTCGACAAGTCATGCCCAAGTCGTGAGTCTTTCCCTGGAACCCTAAACCATTGATAACCACTAAGTTGATATTCCATCTAGTGATGAAGTGATTCCTGGTTGTACACCATGTGACCTGGATGTCCATGATGAAGATGACTCCTTGACTATTAAGAAGGTCACAATGAAACCCTTGGTGCAATATCCCTGACCTTATTCTCTAACAGGGTAGAGTCTCTCAAGCGGGGGATCATCAGGACACAAACGGACCCAGCGAAAGCATCATACACAATCATTCTGGTTGGCGAGACTGGTGTCGGGAAATCTTCACTCTTGGAACTCATCGCCAATACCCTTCATGGAAACGACGTCGATCACTACAATCTCTACACCCTTGACCATAGCAACGAGCAAAGTGGTCCTAAAAACCGGAGCCAGACCAACTCGGCCCAGCTTTACGAATTTACAAGCAAGAACGGAGTAGTGGTGAGTGCTAGTATTTATGAACGTGGTGAGTATGTGTAACAACTTTTCAAGGTTCGCATCCTCGATACACCGGGGTTGGCCGATACTCGCAGTATTCAACATGATGAACTCCACAAGAAGAGTATCACGGATCTGATAACGAAGCACATCGACTCCATTACTGCCGTTCTCGTCCTCGCCAATAGCACGATCCCGCGCGTTACTGTCGGCACCGACTTTGCACTCTCCACTTTGTCCGCCATCTTCCCCAAGACCCTGGCCAAAAATATTGGCTTCGTTTTTACCAACGCATGGGGCCCGCTTCACGGGAACTTCAGCGGGGGTATTATCCCGGATGTACTCAAAGACGCACCTCAATTTTTCCTCAACAACCCGATCGCGCTTCTTAGGAACTATAACAGGCTCAAAGATTCGAGGAAATTAGGAGCGAATTCTCGCAAAGCGGTGGAGGCCGGCGAACAGGACGCTCTGCAGGTGCTAGTGGATCTATTTGACTGGTTGTACGACCTTGAACAACAGACAAAAACGGCTTTCTATGAGAAGGACCAGAATCATCCTGCCATGAGTGCGGACACTCGTGCTCCGGTGCACCAAAAACCGACTGAGGATTGCAACTCTCATGTGAGTTGTTCATCTTGCTTGCACCTAGCTCTCGAATCTTATTCTGATAGGGACTATCGCGTGAACGAGGGGCTCACAATCTGGAAAAGGGCCAAAATGTCACGAAGGGACAAGAAGTTGGTCAGGCGCAGGCGGTGACCATCCAAGGTAGCTCCAGCTTCTCGCTTTTCAGAAAGGCGAGGGAGATCGTGCAGGAGGGAGTCCAGAGGGTCAAACAACTCTTTAATGGTGGGTAGATACCAGTCAACGCCATCTCTTCCTGTGTGGGATCCAATGTTCCCCATGGATCGCCGCACGACCTGTGGTCTCGTTTTAGTTCCCCGGTCACGCATTCAAGGAATGCTATGATGCTATGCTTGCTTGTTAGATACAAGTATCTTCTCCCATTTGTGATCCAATATGGGCCATGGCTCCCTCGTTTATATATTGAAAGACTACATTTACTATGATATCGCACTTGTATATAGCGTGCAGCGCATGTCCTACGGCCATTTGCTTGGGTGTTTCAAATCTTGCGCCACTCTCCACCCCCTAATCCTCCTTGCCAGGTACTAATGGGTGGCACACGGTTGAAAACACCCGAGCAAATGGCCGTACAAATCCTGCTGCCCACCCGTTGCAGTAGGATCCAGAAAATATGATGATCAATGTACCAAGTAAACAGCCCACTCTACTCTGATAGTACTGGCACAAGGACCACTTCACGAGGGAATAGCTCAAGGCACAGGGTGAATCCAGTAGCAATGGGAAAGGCGCGCGGTGACCTCTTAATACCAATAGGAGAATATCGTGCCAATACAGGATCAACTATTACGACAGCTACAGGAATCTGGGAACTTGACTTATGACGGTCTGCTGCCATTAGGGGTCGTACCTGGCCGCACCTTAGCTTAGAGGCAGAGAGTGCATGGCGTAGTACCGTGGAGTGGGGTGTGAATATGAATATTCATTGATATACCAGAGGGAGCTCTCACCTGCCAGGCTACGAGAGGAGGGTGGTGTTATATAGTTATTGCTTGTTGAGCGTCGCGTCACCCTTATTAGGTCTGTTTGGTCATCCCCATTCCTCATCTACCGATCCCCGTGCACAACCCTAGCATGTAGCACGTGAAACTGTAATTCACATTGTGTTTATAGTCCGCAGCTCAGGGCAGGAAGATCCTTACGGTCCTTCCACCTTCTGAGCCACTCCATAGTTCGATAACAGGCAGTACCGTAATCAAACCGCTGGCTTCCACATTCTCTCCGCAAGGTCGCACTCGTCTCGCCACCCTACTTTCATCACTACCTCAAACACCTCCTGATCAGAGGCTTTCCGTCTCTTTATGGGTATCACCATTTCCCCCAACTACCCCATATCGTTCCCCTCCAGGTCTTTCTGCTTCCCCTCCACCTTCTTCGCAAATTATTTGGTGTTCTTGACAGCGCTCTTCGAGAAGGCAAGCCGCTCCTGATCCGCTGGCTTTCTGCACCTCAGAAGGTGTTGTGGCCATGCGAGGGGTACTTATGGCCGGGAGTCAATTGACGATTATCAATTCCCGCTGTCATGTGCCTTGACATCCCGTCGCATATCTCCAGATGTGCGCAGGTCCAATAATGAAGTGGGTGAGCACTGGAGGTGGTCTTGAAACATTGCTGTGGACGCTGTTCTACACTGATGGTTGCTCATCGCGCCATATGAGGCAGCGTCGTGCCGGGCTGTAGGGGCTCAGTCAGTGATTAGAATGAAAATGGCGGAGGGGTTTAGCGGAAACCAATGAGAACGGAGTGGATACTTACTCGCGAACTGTCACCGGTACGGGAAGGAGCATTTGTGTACTGAAGGGATTTCGATGGGAAGGCCGCAGTAATCTTTGGTTGCATTACGAGATTGGGTGTCGTTGTGCAATCCTTGAGAGTCGGGGGCCAGGATCTGAGGATTCTCTGTTCGGAGCAATATGCTTACTATTGGGCGGGATGAGATTCCGGAGCACAGGTCGATCGGTAAAGACAGGAGAACGTCTTCAGTGGTATACACTAGGCAGACGGAGGGCAGCAGCAGCAGCAAATGAGCGTTTTATTCTGTGCTTATCGTCGTTGGTGGACATACAGCAGACCTTGATCTGACTCTTGGGCACCCACGCCGAAAATGGTCACACGCGACCATTACTGGGCAGTGTTCGCAGCCGACATATTTTGGGATCGTGAAGAGGGCCCGGATGCAAGGTTCGAGGTGGAAACTGGGCAAGGCGGTGCCTAGGCTGGGTGAACGGGGCGCGGAAAGAAATCCAGCGTTGGACGTCATGGCAGCAGCGGCCCCAGATGACCCTCAGATGGCCCCAGATGGGCTCGAGTGGCTCTAGTAACTCAAGCGACTGGAACTTGAAAGGTGTTCTGCTCATGCCATTCGTAGGGCCAATGCGAGGTGGGTGGGCGACTAGCACGCAGTTTGCGCACATGGGCACGCTGCAAGTCTGGCATGGAGCGTCATAGCAGCACGTGGTGGGGTGGTGGGTCCAAGTTGGATCCAGCCTCAGCATTGGTGGTAGTAGGCTGGTGAGTAGCACGATGCACGGAATCCAATGTAGAACCTAGGCTGCGTGGGCGCTCACCCGGCTACAGCCACGGCCCGAATCATGATCGACATAAAAGCCTTCAAAAGAGTCCTTGTTGCTGGTTGTAGCAGCCCATCCGTTCCAAGCAATAATGTCGACTAAGCCGTGAGTGTCTCATTAGACGCGTTGACTCGAGACTCGGATACTACTGCTTCCAGTAGTCCCATAGAACTTGTCAACGGTATTCCCAACGATGTGAGATCCCTCAAGAAAGGAATCGTCAACACATCTAAGAACAAGCCGTACACCATCCTTCTCGTTGGAGAGCCCGGTGTCGGAAAGTCCTCATTCTTGCAATTCATCGCCAATGTCCTTACTGGCAATGACATGGATCACTATACCTTCGACATCCTCGATCACACCAACGAGCAGGCTAATTCCAACAAGCAAGCTCAGACCAAGTCGGCCCGCCTTTACGAAATTACGACCACCAATGGTGTAGTGGTAAGTGCTGGAGCTTGGGAACGTGCTGAGTGTGCGTTCACTCTTAACCTCTTCCTCCCAAGGTTCGCATCCTCGACACCCCTGGGTTGGTCAATACTCACAACGTTCAGGAGAGCATTTCAACTCAGGTCAAGGACCATATCGACTCCGCCACTGCTGTTCTCATCGTGGCTAATGGCACCGTCCCGTGTGGTACCGTCGGCATAGGCCACGCACTCTCCACTTTGTCCTCCATCTTCCCTGAGATCCCAACCAACAACATCGCCCTCCTGTTCACCAATGTTGGGGACCCCGTTTGCTTGAACGTTTGTGAGGATATGGTCCCGACCATTCTCCAAGATGCTCCTCAGTTCCAGATCGACAACCCCATCGCACTCCAGAAGAAGTACGTCAAGCGCAATGGTGACTCAAATGTGAAAGAGAGCAGATCGGGGCTTCGCGAATTTATGAAGGCCGCCGAGCAGGACGCTTTGGAAATGGTCAAGGAACTCTTTGATTGGTTGGAAGGTCTTGAGCCCAAACCAACGACGACGATCCCCCTGGAGGCCCGACCCGCCGCAAAGGAGGCGGAGATCCTTGCGGGTGTGGACGTTTTCTCACGCTTCCAAAAGATGATCCGTGTGAAGCCGAAAGCCGCATCTAGCTACAACAAACTCCGCACTTCCGTGTCCAACTTCTATTCCACATGCTCTATTCGACTGCACGTCCTCTGTGGATCCAGGTCTTCCTATGTTCCAGTCTTGTCTCATTTTCGCACGCGGGGCCTGAGAGATCTCGATTATTCTGCGTGTACCACTATGGACGTGTTGCCGTGGTTTGCAGAAGGCCACACAGGTCGTTGGGAGGGAGCAATCTGGCTTGTAGAGCAGAGCCGCAAGGACATAGAGGACAAAGGGGTCGGTCAGGAGCCACTGGACAACATGCGACATAGCTTAGAGCAGGTGAAGAGGACGCCAAACCTGGTGAAAGTGGCCAGAAAGGTCTGGAAGGGAATCCTAAAGGTCAAGCGGATCTTCATCCGTGCATAGAAGCTTATTTTATCCCATATGCCTTGAACTTTAGTCTATGGATACACCATTCGTCACACGTTGGCGTCCAGTCTCCTTTATGATACCACTGGTTGATCCAGTATAATTTGCTTAACCTTCTTGCGGTATTTCTCCTGCACAAGGGTTCAAAAAACCGTCTCCTAGGTAATATAATACATGACCATAGGCAAACAATTAATGAGCTTCTTGGACCCTACCAATCCTGGGTCACGCGTCAGAAATAACACATAGTGTATCTAAAAAATCCACTAATAAACGAAAAACGGTAAACGTTGTAAACAAACTATGCCGAAGGAGAACACATCGACACCCAAGGTCGACAAGGGGAAAACGACCGAACGCTCCCCCTCAAGAAGCACCAACGAAGCAACACCAACCCTCCAACAACTCAAGCACACAATAGAAAACACTCCGGGCATCATCAAGAACGCCGAGGACGCCATGCAATACCTGACGAAAAAACAATGGATGATCCCCCAGCAAGGAATTACAGGCGCACAACTCGCAACAATCCTCCTTTCAACGGTAATTTCTCACGGTCAACGTAACGCAGCGGACAAAATCTCGGAAAACACGACGAATATCATCAAGGCCGTAGCCTTCCTCATCGAAGAAAACATGGCGCCAATCACATCCACACAGGACAGCGACGAAATGTCGAAACTCATCAAGGAGTCCTTCGAAAACCTCAACAAGTCCATGCAAGTTCAAACCGAGCGTCTGCAAAAGGCAACAAAGAAACTTCAAGAAATACAGGACTCCTCCGCACAGGTCAGCCCTCAAATGCATACAAACGCTAACCTATCATACAGGGACGCATTGACCTCCGGTAGCGCCTATCGCCTCTTCGCTCAACCTCCACTAGTAAACGACCGCGAAGCGAATATACAAAACAGGCTCAACATCGAGGGACGCCAAATTCTCATCGAGATACAATCACAAGACGAAGAGACCCCTTGTATCTCCGACCCGATGGACCTCGACTCAATAGGGAAAATAAAGGTCGCTACGAACGCCTGGCTGGCAAACAGGAACGGCGAGAATCCCCCCCCCCCGCCGGACAGCTCCATAAAAGGGATCACCAAATACCGCAAAAACAGACTACTTATCGAAGCCAATAACCGCGAAACGGCCGACTGGCTCAAGGCCAACGCAACACACGGATTACAACCCATAATTGGCCACCAGATCAAAGTACTAAGTAGACTCTACCCGGTAACGGCCCGTTTCATGCCCATACGATTCCAAACAGATGAGCTAAGCACCCGCGAGCTTGAAATCAGTGCTAACCTCCCAGCGGATTCGATCTCTCATGTCCAATGGATAAGGAACCCGGAACGCAGGCCACCAGGGCAACAATACGCCAACGTAAGGATCTACTGCAAAAGCGCGGAGAACGCTAACGCCATGATCCTCGATTCGGGTCACATCCAGCACCTAAACTCCCAACTTCGCATTCACAAGGACATCAAAACCCACAGCACATGCAACCGATGCCAAAAATACGGTCACATCGCTCAAGACTGCGCGGAAACCACATCAACATGTGCTAAATGCGGTGGAGCTCACAGAACAGGGGAATCGAACGACAAGAAATGCACACCATGCGGTTCGTCGGAACATCACACTAACCAGGAACAATGCCCAGAACGTATCAAGCGTTGCGCCAAAATGGACAGAAGACCGAATGAATTCTCGCCATACTACATCACGCAGGAGCGTTGGACATGGGGACTTTACGACAACGAAACCCCAAGACCGCCACAAAACATACCGGGCACACAACAAGGCCACGGGTCAGATGCGGCCAACCCGAACCAAAAACACATCCCCAACCGTGCAAAACGCCACCCCGCAAAACAGAGCAAACCTACGGACAGAAGATTCCATCAGGGACGCACGCAAACAGGCGCTAACACAACCCCTCTAGGTGACAGAGCGAAAAATACAGCGAACCCCGACGCACCAACCCAGCACCGAAAGATATTTGGCCGCTTAGATTGTCTCAGCTCAACCTCTACCACCGTCAAGCTCACCGTAAATCCCTAAATGGGTAAAAATCCACTCAAGCACCAGAGATGCGATAGGACAGCACGTTGCTGACCTTGGGATAGTGTTCAGCAGTATCCTCATCACACTACATCTTCCCTCAGAGCCATATCACCGTCGAAGCCATGCCTAGCGCTGCTCAAGTCAGGCCCAGGCTCTGGGTCTTTCCGTGATCTCAAAATACTCGATAACTGCCAACTAGGGTGACGGTTCTTCCAGCAGCCAAGCCCTCCACCAAACCTACCGCCAGGACTGCGCCGGAGAGCGACTTTACTGACTCCAATGCCGAAATAGATAACACCGCGACTCAAGTAAACTTCACCGACACCTTTGATGCATCAGCATCAACTCTGACCCCATTACGTACAGTCTCTCAAGAAGGGGATCGTCAAGACATCAAAGTACGCCGCAACTCCACCATACATCATCCTTGTTGTTGGAGAGCTGGTGTCAGAAAGTCCTCAGTCTTGGATCTTATCGCCAATGTCCTTGCAGGCAATGTCATTGATCATTACGACTTCAACGTCCTCGAACATGCAAACGAGCAAGGTGATTCTGGTAATCAGAGGCAGATCAACTCAGCGCGCCTTTATGGACTTAGGAGCAAGAATGGCATCGTGGTAAGTGCCGGTGTTTGTAAACGTCGCGAACATGCATTACCTCTTTCTAAGGTTCGCATCCTTGATACGCCTGGTTTTGCCGACACTCGCAATCTTCAGCAAGATGCCCTTCACCAGGAGAGTATTGCAACTCAGATCACGCAGCACATCGACTTCGTTTCTGCCGTCCTTGTCCTCGTCGAGGGGACCGTCCCAAGCGACACTTTCGGGGCTAGTCATGCACTCCACTCTGTCCATTATCTTCCCCAGCACCCCGTCCACCAACGTCGCCGTCATGCTCGCCAACCTCTCGAGGCCCCCCTATCGGAATTCCGCCCATAACGCTGTTCCCGAGGTGCTCAAAGACGTTCCTCAGTTCCTGCTCAACAATCCCATCGCGCTCCAGAAGAAGTACATTGAGTTCAAGGATGGCCCAAATATGAAGAAAAGAAGAGCGGATTGGCGCAACGCGGTTACGGACGCAGAGGAGAATGCTTTAGAAATACTGGAGGGACTCTTTGACTGGCTGGACGGCCTCCAGCCACACCCGACAACTGGGGTGTCCCAGATTATCCAGGCAAAGAAATCCGTTGCATTCACGTTTGGCTGCACGTGGCGCACGGATCATTTCCTCTTCGGGGATAGAACGTGACACGGCAACCCACGCGTAACCTCCATCTGGAACGGGACCGCACGACCATGGAGGTGAAAGGAGTTGGTGGGGAGCCGTGCGAAAGAGATGTGCAAATAGACGAAGGGAAAGCCGGATCTGTAAGGTGCACAAGGAAGTCCGGAAGGCCAAGCAAATCTTTATCGGCGAATAGAAGCAAGTCAAAGTATCGCCTCTTGTGTGGGACTCGGTATTGGCCATTCATGACACATTACGTCTCTGTACAGATTTACTACTTTTTGTTGTTCATTTTCCTTGGGTTATGCATACATGCCGGACTATGATACCATGTGTTCTTGTTGGCTTGACAATGGAAGCACACCTTTACCATCCATGTGTGATCGCTAAGCATAGTCCCCATCGAATGCATCGCAACGCCCATTCTCATGCGAGCTTTTACACCTTGAAAGGACGTTCATCTTGTCGACCGTCCCCGCAGTATCTCTAGCACCCTTGAACCACCTTAACCTCCGCTCCAAGCAAGCGATGTCAGCCGCCTTGCCCGAGCGGTGAGTCTTGTCACAGAGCTTTGAGCCGTGGACGACACTGACTTGGGTGGTTGTCCAGTGACGAGGTCTCTGCCAACCGCCCACTACAATTCTGCTGGCCCACGCGAGCACGCCTTGAAGGACGACGGCCAGGTTAGCACCCCCGCTATTAAGCAAGTTACGACGACGTTTTTTATGCATCATATATTGACCTTATTTCCTAGCGATGTAGACTCCCTCATGCAAGGGATCATCAAGACACGAAATAAAAAGGCGCAAAAGCGCCATACAACATCGTTCTTGTTGGGGAGATTGGTGTTGGAAAGTCTTCGCTGTTGGAATTCATTGCCAATGTCCCGAGTGGCAATAATACTGACCAGTACGACCTCAACCTACCACACCCAAAATGATTCTAACAACCAGAGCCAGACCGACTCTGCCCACCTCAATGAACTTAGAAGTAACGACGATATAACAGTAAGCATTGGTTTTTGTGAACATGCAAACACGCGTAACCTCTTCTCAAGGTTCCCATCCTCGACACCCCTGGATTGGTCAACACTCGCCGTCTTCAGCAAGACGAGCTCTACAATAAGAGTATTACAACTCAGATCAAGAAGCACATTGACTACGCCACTGCCGTTCTCATCCTCGTCACCCGCGTAGCACCGTTGGCATTGACGTTGTCGACTTTGTCCGCCGTCTTCCCCAAACCATTGACCAACTTCACGTTCACCAAAATCTCGAGCCCCTTTTCGTCGAACTTCTGTCAGGTCCCAGCTATTCTCAAAGACGTGCTTTAGTTCCAGAACGACAACCCCATCGAGCTCCAGACGAAGTACTTCAGGCTCAAGGACGACTAAGGGATGAAGAATATGAGGGTGGGAATGCGCGAAGAGGTGAAGGCCGCCGAGCAGGACGCGTTGAACGTGCTGGTGAATCTCTTTGACTGGGCGGACGGCCTTGATCCACAGCCAACGATAGGTACCATCTCTCGCCATGATGAATCCAAGAATATTATGGTCAACGTCGTCACCTCTCTCACCGCGCAGATCACTATGATATGATACATGTCTACGACTCTACCGCACATTTGGTACTATCACGGGTGTAAACGAGATTACCATTACTCGGTTTCAGGAATGCAACCCTGTTCCATTCTGCCCCAGCCCTATCCCCAGCGACGTTTGTCTTGTCCTCCCATCCCGTCGCACCCTCAGGGCGCGCTGGATGTTTCTACAGGGATTGAGGCGTGATTGGATGTGCCGTGAAATGGGATAGGGAACGGGAAAGGGGCGGAATAGGGACGGTTTTCATTGACTTATTTTCAGCCACAAGGTCCCGCCGTGGCCTATCCCGTCGTCCGAAATCATCTGGATCCCTTTGGACTGGTGTCCACTCTTGTTTCATTCCCTGCCCTTCTAAAATGCGGTCGAGACCGCGGCCAGCAGCGAAACTGCTGGAAAAGACTCCATTCCGCTCTTCCAGTCATCCCGCCCTAACAATTTCCACCGATAAATATATGAGAGACTTGTATAACAAAGTGTAAGAGCAGTTGTGTACAGTGAAGATCTAATTAGGAGAAGATATTGAACCACCGACGACTGGCTGGATGCTTTGCCCGCTTTGCCAGCGCTTGGCCTATGCGTGCGTGAGCGTCCGTAACCATGGCCTGAGGCTTGACATAAAGAGGGGTAATCCATGTCGTCGGCTGTGGCTCAAGGCCGTCTAACCAGTCAAAGAGATCGACGAGCATATCCAAAGCCCCCTGCTCATCAGCTTTTACCATCCCTCGTAAATGCGTCCGTCCTGTCTTCCTATTTCGGTCATTCTTGAGCTTAAGGTACTTCTTCTGAAGCGCGATGGGGTTGTTGATGAGGAAGTGTGGCCCGCAATTGAGAATATCGGGGGCGGTATCCCTGGAGAAGTCCAAATAAAGAGGGCTTGAGACATTGGTGAACAGAGAGGCAATGTTCGCAGCCATAGATATGGGGAATATGGCGGATAGAGTGGAGAGTGCATAGTTGGTGCCAGCAGTCACACGTGGGACAGTGCCATTGGTTAGGACTAGAACCGCAGTGACAGAGTTGGTGTGACTTTGGATTTGGGTGATAATACTCTTCTTGCGGAGCTCGTCTTGCTCGATACCGTGAGTGTCGGCCAATCCAGGGGTGTCGAGTATACGGACCTTGGGAAGAGGTTATATATACTCACTGCATATACAAATGTCGGGACATACCGTCACACCATTGTTGCTCGTATGTTCGTAAAGGCGGGTCGAGTTGGTCTGGCTCTGGTTGTTAGAACCACCTCGCTCGTTGGCACGGTCGAGTATGTTGAAGTTATAATTATTAATGTCGTTTCCAACGAGGACATTGGCGATGAGTTCCATGACTGAGGATTTTCCGACACCAGTTTCTCCAACAAGAAGGATAGTGTATGACTTATTCGCTGATGTCTTGATAGTACCTTTCTTGAGAGACTCCACGTCGCTTTGAATGATGATCAGAAGAATTGCGTCGAAGAAGTTGTTGCGACCTACTTGAGAGTACTTTCATCCAAACCGTTCTCGCGTGGGCTAGTGGAATAACTGGTAGGTATCCTTTGTTCGGTGTTCCGTGCAACGACCCGCGACTGAACCATGATTTGAGCGGCGGTTGCCTGTATGATACGCTGAAGGCAAAACAGAATGATCTGTTAGATGAGGATACTACCAAACGCCTTTTTAAGGCCCGGTTCCCGGTTGGTACATGAGACCGGAGATTGGACTGACCGCAGGAAGCAGGAGGTGACTTGAAGGGGGTAGGGTTCGGAACAAAGAACACTCCCCATCTTCTCGCGAAGGTCCTTTAGAGTTTAGACGTGTCATACTCCAACCAATCGGTCACAGGCACCACAAGTGCCGAGTGCCGAGGAGAACCACAATGACCACCGGCGCATCCGGAACAACGGTGTCCCACCTCTCCGCCCTCTTATCTCGAAAAGAGCCGTAAGAACTTCCGCTTCTTGCCACCTGCATATCCTCCATAATGGACAGAATCGTAAGAAGTCCAATGCGTTTACCCACGGCCGCACATTTTGGCTATGATCCATGTCTACTATCACGGGTGTAAACGAGATTACCATTACTCGGTTTCAGGAATGCAATCCTGTTCCATTCCGTCCCAGCCTTATCCTCAACGAAGCCTGGCTTGTCCTCCCATCCCGTCACATCCTCAAGGCACGCTGAGTGTTCTACAGGGATCGAGGCATGCCTGTAATGTGATTGGATGTGCCGTGGAATGGGATAGGGAACGGGAAAGGGAAAGGGGCGAATAGGGACGGGTTTCATTGACTGATTTAGCGGGACCAATTCCCGAGCCGACATTGGCAGATTTTACTCGTCTGCGATTGAAAGGCTGGGGGTCAGCCTTTGTATACGATCGTACGTGCGGCTTCGTGTCAAACGAAGCGCTGTCGAGCCGCCAGGCAGAAACGGCATGGCCTCGACGGAATGAATGCGCTAACTCGCACAGCTCGGCATAGTCGAAGCAGGGGTCAGGAAGAGAGTCATATTTTATTAGGCGATACATCTTACAAGCCACGCGTAGAATGAGGACAGGAATATAATATAAATAAGGCTAGATGGGTCCGCAAGCGCGCGACGGGCGAGGAGTTCACAATAGGATGCGTGGCGAGTGTGGAAATGAGGGACGCTTGCGTGTACTTCAGATCTCTGCCTCCTTTGTCCCAGTGATTGACCATCGTCCGGAGGGCCAACCGAGTCTCAAGAGGGGGGTCAACGTATCTCTAGGCGAGCGGGACCCGATATAGGCTATATCGCATCGGTTTTGGCCACGCCGCCGCTGTCGGATGTCGTTGTGCATGCACTCCACCCTTTTCTTTGTGCTTCCTTTGCAAGGAACTGTCCCGTGATATCATAATAGGTTGTGGCGGGTGTTTCTGACAATGGACAAAATTTTAGGAATAAGGCCGGAGTATTATGTAAATAGCTGGAGAAATATGCTGGATTTTGCAAAGGATCGAGCAGGAGTTTTACATGAGGTGGGGTAGAGATCGATCCGGAATCATGCACTGCAAAAGCTCAACAATAAACGTGGGGTTGGGTGTGAATATGAATATTCACCAATATACCAGCGGGAGGGTGTTAGCGATTTGTTTGTTGAGTGTCGCGTCACCCTTATTGGGTCTGTTTGGTCATCCCCATTCCTCATTCCCCATTCCCCATTCCCCATTCCCCATTCCCCATTCCCCATTTACGATCCCCACCCGATCCCCGTTCACAACCCCAGCGTGTAGCACGTGAAACTGTAATCTGCCTTGTATTTGTAGTCCGCAGCTCAAGGCAGGAAGACCCTCACGGTCCTTTCCCCTTCTGAGCTGCTCCATAGTTTGATAACAGGCAGTGCCGTAATCAAACCGCTGGCTTCGACATTCCCTCCGCAAGGTCGCCCTCGTCTTGCCACCCGCATCCTTTAGTTTCATCACTACCTCGAACTCATCCTGATCAGGGGCTTTCCATCTCTTCATGGGCCTCACCGTCTTCCCAATCACGCCATATTTTACCCTCCAGAGCTTTCTGCTTCTCCTCCATCCCCCTGATCCGCTGGCTTTCTGCACTTCAGGAGGTGGTATGGCCATGGGTCAATTATCAATTATCAATTCCCGCTATCATGTGCCTCAACGTCCCGTCGCATATTTCCTGATGTGCGCAGACCCAGTAATGAAGTGGGTAGACACTGGAGGTGGCCTTGAGGCATTGTTGTGGACGCCGTTCTACACTGGTGGTTGCTCATCGCGCCATATTGGGCAGCGTCGTGCCGGGTTGTAGGGGCGACGTCAGTGATCTGAATAAAACCGGCGGTAGGGGTTTAGCGGTAACCAATGAGAACGGAGTGGATACTTACTGGCGAATTGACATTGGTACGGGAAGGAGCATTTGTGAAGACGTGCGGTTCCACTCGATCTCTAACAAACCGCCCCAAGTTACCGACTCGTCGTTCCCAGCGGTGGTGTTCGGCAAATAGCCATCGCCCTTGCTCGCCTAAAGTCCTGGTCAATCTCCATGGTGTGCTGAAGGGATTTCGATGGGGAAGGCCGCAATAATCTTTGGTGGCTTTATGATGTTGGAAGTCGTCGTGCAATATTATAAGAGTCGGGCCAGGAGCCGATCGCGCCCGTGAGTTGGTTTGGTTTAGTGACGGAGCGAAGGGAGAGTTATGGTTACTGGGGCGCCACTTGTGGTGGCTGATCGAGGTGGAACTGGATGAACTCGGCGATGTAAAGATTGTCCGGGACACTGGCGCGGGGTGTGTGCATTGGCTGAGGGTTCTCTGTTTGTAGCAATATGTTTTCTATGCCTGAAAACGCGCCAAAACCTGGTCATTCGCTTGATAGTATTTTATTATATTTATTGATTCGGTGCAACATGGGGCGCGGTCGGATTCCGGAGCACAGGTCGATCGGTAGGGACAGGAGAACGTCTTCGACGTCTCTAGTGGTGTATCACTGGGCAGGCGGAGGGCAGCAGCAGCAAATGAGCGTTTTATTCTGTGAGTATCGTCGCTGGCGCACGTACAGCAGAACTCTTGGGCACCAAGACCGAAAATGGTCACATGCAACCATTGTTGGGCAGTGTCCGCAGCCGGGTATTTGGGGATCGTGAAGGAAGAGGGCCCGGATGCAAAGGCATCTCGTCGAGGTGGAGGCTGGGCAAGCCAGTGCCTAGGCTGGGGGGCCGTCACGGCAGCAGCGGCCCCAGATGGCTCTCAGATGGCCCCAGATGGCCTCTAGTGGCTCAAGCGACTGGAACTTGATAGGTGTTATGCTCATGCCATTCGTAGGGCCGATGGACTGTAGTGTGAGGTGGGTGAACGACTAGCATGCAGTTTGCGCACACTGACACGCTGCCAGTCCGGCATGGAGCGTCGTAGCAGCTTTGGTGTTACCCCGCAGACGGTCCCTGGTGCGTGGTGGGTGGGGTGGTGCGGTTCAAGTTGGATCCAGCAGTAGCGGCGGTGGTGGTGGTGGCTGAGGACTATGAATGGAATCCAATGGATCCCCAATGAACACAGATGGATATGGAACCGAGGGCTAAGAGTGCCGTGAGCACTGTGTGACATGCCTAACTTGCACCCGGCTACACGCCACGGCCCGATTCCATGACCACGGCCCGAATCATGAGTGACATAAAAGCCTTCAAAAGAGTCCTTGTTGCTGGTTGTAGCAGCTAGTTGCCGCAGCATCCTCCTCCTTGTTCCAAGCAATAATGTCGACCAAGCCGTGAGTGTCTCATTAGACCCGTTGATAACTGCTAACTCGAGACGGCTTCCAGTAGTCCCATCAAACTTGTCAACGGTATTCCCAGCGATGTAAAATCTCTCAAGAAGGGGATCATCAACACGACAAAGACCATCCTCCTTGTTGGAGAGCCCGGTGTCGGAAAGACCTCATTCTTGCAATTCATCGCCAATGTCCTTACTGGGAACGACGTGGATCACTACACCTTCGACATCCCCGATCACACCAACGAGCAAGCTCAGACTAAGTTGACCCGCCTTTACGAAATTACGACCACCAATGGTGTAGTGGTAAGTGCTGGGGCTTGGGAACGTGCTGAATGTGCGTTAACGCTTAACCTCTTCCTCTCAAGGTTCGCATCCTCGACACCCCTGGGCTGGTCAACACTCACAGTGCTCAACATGACGAGCTCCACAAAGAGAGCATTGCAACCCAGGTCAAGGACCATATTGACTCCGCCACTGCTGTTCTCATCCTCGCCAATGGCACCGTCCCGTATGGTACCGTCGGCATAGACTACGCACTATCCACTTTGTCCTCCATCTTCCCCGAGATTCCAACTAAAAACACCGCCCTCCTGTTCACCAATGTTCCGAACCCCGTTTGCTCGAACGTTTGTGAGGCCACTGTCCCCACCATTCTTCAGGACGTTCCTCAATTCCAGATCGACAATCCCATCGCACTCCAGAAGAAGTACGTCAAGCTCAAGGGTGACTCCAATGTGAAGGAGAGTAGAACGGAGCTTCGCAAACTTGTGAAGGCCGCCGAGCAGGATGCTTTGGAAAGGGTCGAGGAACTCTTTGATTGGTTGGAAGGTCTTGAGCCTAAACCAACGACGACGATCCCACCGAAGGCCCGACCTGCCGTAAAGGAGGCGAAGATCCCTGCAGATGTCGGCGTTTTCTCACGCTTCCAAAATATGATCCGTGTGAAGCCGAAAGCCCCATCCAGCTACAACAAACTCCGCACTTCGGTGTCCAACTTCTATTCCACATGCTCTATTCGACTGCACGTCTTCTATGGATCCAGGTCTTCCTATGTTCCGGTCTTGTCTCGTTTTCGCACGCGGACTCGAAGAGATCTCAATTATTCCGCTGGTACCACCATGGACGAGTTGCCGTGGTTTGCAGAAGGCCACACAGGCCGATGGGAGGGAGCAATAGGGCTTGTAGAGCAGAGCCGCAAGGACAAGGAGGAGAAAGGGGTCGGTCAGGAGCAGCTGGAAAACATCCGACATAGCTTGGAGCAGGTGAAGACGACGCCAAACCTGGTGAAATTGGCCAACAAGGTCTGGAAGGGAATCCAAAAGGTCAAGCGGATCTTCATCCGTGCGTAGAAACTTATTTTATCCCATATGCCTTGAAGTTTAGTCCATGGGTACACCATTCGTCACACGTTGGCGTCCAGTCTCCTTTATGATACCACTGGTTGATCCAGTATAATATTGCTTAACCTTCTTGCGGTATTTCTCCCGCACACGGGTTCAAAAAATCGTCTCCTAGGTGGAATCGATATGGACAATATAATACATGACCATAGGCAAACAATTAATATAGGGAAAACACCATACCGAGCTGTGACTGATATTGCATTAACTAGAACATTAGCCTGGAGAACCCCGCTTTTGAATGTGTGCGTCGTTGCTAGCTGTGCAGCCTTTGCGATTTGGCGACCGAATTGTAGAGCCAGATAGTACATAAATTGGTAAACGCAGAGCTAGATATGAAAACATGGGTTCAGCAATATGCCAAAGCATGCGCCAGGGGAGCATGAAAGTAAGACAGCGATCAAACTACCAGATTTGACATTCCCTCTGCAAGGTCGTCTTCTTCTCGACTATCCGTGTCCTTCGTCTTCACATCGGCCTTCGAGCTCTCTCCGGAACTTTCCGCGGGAGGTACTTGCGGTTTCTTCACGATATCATCATCGTCTTCCCAACACTCTCTTATCTTCTCCTCCAGAGTCTTCTGTTTCTCCTCTTTCTTCTTCGCATTTCGTTTGGCGTTCTTAGCGGCGCTCTTCGACACGGCAGCAGCGCCCGATGCGCTGCTTTTCTTCGTTTCAGAAGACGGTGCAACCCACCCTAGGATATGGCCAGGTGGTAGCTGCCGCTTGTCGAGGTCCTGCTGTCGAGTGCCTCGAAATCGTTGAACGTCTTCTTGTGGCGTGAAGCCAGGACGAATCTTGATTGTCTTGCGCACGCTGTAATTCACAGGATATAGGTCAGAGCCTTGGTGTTTATGCCATGGAGGGCATTGGCTGGAGCGCGCCATGGCCCAGACTTACGTCCCGTCTGCGCGGAGGGAGGGAGGAACGACTCGTTCCTGACTATTAGGATCTGTGGCGATTCCCGAAATAGTCGTTTCAGGGTGCACTGGGGGCAACGTCGACATTGTTGTCGAAAATGCTGTGGTGGCAGGAATCAAGTCTCGATCTTGACCCCAACCTCCCCCAGCCTCAAACTGGGGACACTTCCTACAGCGACCAAGTGTCCTAGACGTCGTATCTGTACGACTAGGACATGTCATTTACCTTCAAATGGCCCCGATTTTCGGAACAGTTCCATGCAGAGGCGCGGCAGATGCTCGAAAATGCGCTTAACAAGGGCAATAAACCTCCAATCATCGCAGACAGGATTGAAGTAGTGGAACTGGAAATGGGGACCCAGGTAAGCTCGTTGTCCCTTCTCGTAGCCAGGGTGCTCCTGCTGAACGACTTCGACAGCCACCAGAGCTTGAAGTCCGTGACATTGGTGACCTGACCCAAGACCAGTTTAGAGGGATATTCAGGTTCAACTATTCTGGCGATGCATTTATCGTCCTGCGAACCAAAGTTCAGGTGAGTTTGCGGCTATCCGTCCATGCCGGCCGAGCTGTGTGTTGCCCCGCTACGCGGGGCAGTCGTGTACCACAGCTCCAGCGATGTAAAATTATTGGATAAGCACCTACATTGCTGAATGCGGCCGCCTGACTTTGTCCTTCACTTGCCTGGGTCCTGGGTCGTACTGACGTCCTCCTATGGTAGGCGAACCCACTTAATCACAAACAAAACGACATTCCAGGGCTTCTTGGAGGATCCAGAAGCATTCTAGCTGCTCATCAACCCCTCGTCGTTCCGATGCTTCTCCGCTTGGGCAACTTCCGCCTGTCATCCTACGTCGTGCTCGTCCTCTCCAAGCAAAAAGGTATCACGCTGGTCTTCAAAACCGATCCACTTCAGAACGTTGAAGTCTCCAGTACCTTTGATTCAATTGCGGTCATTCAGAAGTTCATCCAACGAGAGATCGAGGAGCAACTACGGGAGATGTTTCGCGAAGACCTACCGAGTATCATACATCGATTGAGTCAAAGGTGGATTGCAGAGAGGACAAAAGTAGAAGCTCCCTACCTCCATCAAATGATTGGACGGACACATGGGTCGACTGAGACTGAAGGTAGCCCTACTCTGGTGCCTCAGAACTCTCCCGTGACGCACAAAATACGCTTACCTCAAGTTCAGGTGAATGATTTTGCGACCCATTCGACCCTCGCTATGCCAATGTTAGGAATACCAATCGGTTTACGACCCCATTACCCCCTACCACGACCAGGTCAATTCCGCCTTCCACCCCAATCCGTTATGTCCACCCCCATCTATCTGCATCGTCAAGCAGGAACGCTCCACTCTGCCCCCTCTGAATGTTCTTTGGGGCGCTCACCCTCTACTCGATCTGCGCCACCCACCAAGTCATACTATTCATCTAACGAGGAAGTTAGCTTCCCCGATATCGAAAACTTTGACCCCACCTATGGTCTTCGAGATGAGGCCTTACCCACTAAAAGTGACTATGAGGCTTTCGGCCGCCTGTTCACTCAAGGGTCTCGAGGCCTGGCAGATCTAGCTTCGGAGAGAGAACAGGAGCTGGACTTTGGGGATAGGGAGAGTGCTTTCGACTATGTGGAATGGGAGGAGAGTATGTCTGCCTCTGCGGGTGGTGGTTCGTACATGACGTCACAGAACGGTATGTTCGACCATGGGGTGGACGAAGTCCTACCGGAATTGGAGAGCATCCCGGCTGTTGGAGGAGGAACCATTACGAGACCAAGAGTCTACCACTCACAGAGCGCAATCAAGAACCCTCTCGCCCCTTCAATGTCACCTGCGGCTTCTGTATCCGGTGCTTCGAGCTCGACATATATCAGGCGGTCACATTCAGTCCCTGGATCCTCTCAATCTACACCCCTGGAAGTCAAGTCTCCTTGGCGAGGTCAACCGATGTTGTCAATCAACGAGGCCAGTGAGGGAGAGGAGGACCAATACAACCCATACTTTGGCGAGGCACACCACACCTTCCATTTGCTAGATACGGCCTCTCGACCTCGCGTTGGCCGTGCGCAGTCACAGTCGGTCATTGGCTCTTCAACGCAGGCTTCATCTCAGGCACCTAGTCGATTGAGTATGAATAGTACGCCACGTACATCTCCTCCATCTTCCTTTGAGATGGGCACCTCCCCTCCCAAACCATACCCAATGCCAGCGTCATCTCACCGCAACGTAGGTCGCCCTCGTTCCCTCTCGCCTTTCAAGCGCGATCGTGGCTTTGTACTCGGCTCTCCAAGTGCCGACAGTAACTTCGAGGACCACGAGGATGATGAGATCGTGGTCCGGAATAACACTGTGTCCCAACTTTCCGAGCTATCTCACTCAAACCAGACATTGTCGCCGTACACGCGCTCTCTGTCGCACTTCACCATCAGGAGCGTGCCTCCGAGGCCAGTGCAGGCGAAACCACCGAATGGGGCGGTCCGAGGAAAGAGGAAGCGAATATACCGCCTCGGGAGCACGAAACCTCCGCCAGATGCTGCCGCCGAAGAGATAGAGGATAATTTAGAGAAGAAGTTGAGGAACACGTCGAGCCCTCCGCCGCCGAGCGAGTTTTCCGATGAAGATGTGGACCATTACTTTCGACATGCACATGCGCAAGCGTCACCACGGCTCGGAATGGAGGCCATACGGCGCCGCGCGCCCTATTCGAATTCTAACTCGTAACGCACAGACCTCTGGTTGGTTTCTCCAGTCGTGTTTCACCATGCAATTCTCGTTTTTTGGCAGTAGGCCTGGCTCATTTCATGTTCGTCAAGTATCTGGCTTCTGAGCCGCGTTTCATTTCATTGTGTATTCTCATGTACCCAACTCAACACGTTCTTACACAGGTCGTTGGCCATTTGAGGAAGGTACAAATCGAGAGGGTACCCTTCAAAGAAATCGTGCGCCCTTCAATATGTCTCTCATGTTCTCTTCAGACCCACGAGAGGTGCACGGTTACCCGTGCCACTATTGCAAGCACATGGGGTAAACCTGTCAAAATACCCCTCATGCGAACTGTCAGCATTGAGAGCAAATATTATTGAATCACACATTAGTAGTTCATCAGGAAAAGGGAACCTTAAATCTCCAGTATTACCATTCACATCACTGAGAGAATAGTAGATGTGAAAATTCAGCGGTGAATTAATCCAACCCTTTTTGCCACTCCCTCATAGCTTCATAACCCAGCGTCCTAGCTTACTCCCAGGTTCATTCCCGGCAGAGTCGCCAATGGGATAAAGTGGGGACCTGGTAGTCTAATATAAATAATCCCGAACGTTCCAGTGTGGCGTTCCTGCCCCACTCGATGCAACTACCATGCCATGGAATTTGGCTGGGAAAAACGCTCCAGTATGCCGGTAGGTAATCTCCAGGGAAGGCACTGACGGATCGAGGAGGGTGGTAAAATCGGACAAGGCGCCAAGCTTGGACCCCTCGCGCGAGCAGTTGGACGATTTGAAGTGGGTCCTTTCTTGAGGACTTTCTTTGGTCCGGCCACGAAAGTTTGGCACCACAGAACGTGCTTCTTGCATTGGACTGAGTGACGAAGCACGACAAGGGGGGCACCTATTCGATGTCCGTATGCCTGGAACGTGGCTCGGAATTTAGACATTGTGATTCGGGGGACGAATTTTCTTCGAGTCGGAATACAGCTCCATAACCATATATCCTGTTGAGTATAGAGAGAGAGAGAGAGAGAGCGTACCACACATCCCTCCTAATTTACAGTTATCCAATACAAAAACAAACCCGCTGTTAGTCCCACCGGTCCGAGCGCATAAATAAAACAATAAAAGTAGCAGCGACCGCAGTGAGCGCAACAGCATAGGATCGCAATAAAAACGACGGTTTATAAGCAGGCGCAGGTAGTGAAACTTGAAGGTG
>Ga0307515_10001676_pt1 | contig 49378 bp, 44 predicted proteins | sample 17_EM_MG_FD_194513 | JGI IMG/M metagenome (GOLD analysis project Ga0307515, IMG submission 194513) | Populus trichocarpa ectomycorrhiza microbial communities from riparian zone in the Pacific Northwest, United States - 17_EM | ecosystem: Host-associated > Plants > Roots > Unclassified | place... | reverse complement strand
CGTTACGCTCCTCGTATGAGGCCATCATCCTGCAAGATATCAAACGCAACTTATGACAACTCATAACTTCAACTTAGACATCTTGCTTATCGTTCGTTCAGTAGTTGGAACGTCTGACGTCATATAGTACGATCAGCGCTTTATCGCATCATAATAATATCGCGTGGATATCAATGCCTCACCATACCAATTTGGCTATTCGGCAATGCGTCAGAGATTTATGTCGGCGACCAACCGATACTCTGCCAACGTAGATTATGACACCCTTTCGGGTTGCGATCCATACTAACTCAAAAGTTATGAGCAGTGTTCGCTTCTGGCCTCATATCTTCAGCCAATGCCATAAAATCCCTCACGCACTACGAGCTTAGGATCCGGACTTCCGTGATCCGGGGAGTGCGCGCATTATTCCCTATCTCTGAGAAATAGGGTGCGACGATCCCTCTTAATCGCTCATTGTATGACGCGTGCTGCACACCCGACTTTCCGTCGTCATGATGTGTTGTCCCGCTATCAAAGGTTGGGTAGGTGTAACGGGCGAGGTCGGACGCAGGTGATGTGAATGTTGCTGGACTGAACTCGAAGTGCGTATCGAGGAACAAAGATAGATTTCAAAGTCGGACTATTGTTTGCTATACAAGAGAACGAGTAAAGAGAGAAAAAAGGAAATCCTCCAACACTATCAACACTCTCTTTATATACAATTCATCTGCCACCCTCGAACCATTCTTCATGCTCCGATGTACCATCCGAATCTCATCCCATGATCTTACACACCACTCCGTTGTTCCTTATCGTAACAACCACGCCACCTCTCCTGACGTCGCAACACCTCAGCTCACTTCTTTATCTATACTAAATTATACCGCCACCATCTCGCCGCTTCCTCCGCGTCTTCCAACGTCTCCGCCTTTCCGTAACACAATTCCTTCCACACCTTGCGTATCTTTCTTCTATATTTCCCAAGTACCTTCGTACCTTCTTGCGCCGTGACAGTAGGTGTGATTAATAATTATGCGCACCGCTGATGGTTTTTCACATCCCGGCCATAGCGACATAATTGCATCATCTTGCGAATCCGCTTGATAAGTCTGCTCTTATCAAATCATCACATACGGCTCAGATGTAACCCCGCTAAAGGCCATCTGACTGATGACATGAGCTGATACGCAAGAAGGTGTTTCGCTTCGTGACTAATGGTATCCAATTCCGAATGGTAGTCACGTGTACTTGCTTCAGTCAAACATGTATCATTACCGCTATCAGGGGAGAACCCCTAACATCGAGGCCGTGATCGAGTGACCTTAGAGATGCACTCCGGGATGGCAATCGAGTGAGTTTGGAGGCCTTAATTGAGCGAGTTTGGAGATGTGCTTGTGGAGGCTGTAATCGAGCGAGTTTGGATATACCTTTCGAGACTGTGATCAATGGAGATTGGTGGCCGTAATCCAGCGAGTTTGGAGATACACTTACAGGCTGTGATCTGGCGAGTTTGGAGGCTGTAATCGAGCGAGTTTGGAGATACAGTTGAAGGCAGTGATCAAGCGAACTTGGAGGCCGTAATCGAGCCAGTTTGGACGAGTACTTAGAGGCAGTCGATGGGCAGCGTGCCGGGTACTGAGACTATATTTATCAGTTAGTTAACTCCCAACGGTGGGAATGTGACAAGGTGACTTTACCTTGGAGCTCACATGGAGAGCTGTCTGATGATGGTCGATCATGTAGAGAGGCACCCCGGAAGCTGAGGTTTCATCCAGGGGTTAACTCATAATCATCAGAATGAAGGGAAGACAAACACTCTTGGATACTTGGTGTATGCTGTACTCTGTGTATGCTTGTACTCGGTGTGGGCTGTACTCGGTGTATGCTGTACTCGGTGTGAACTCATGATCATGGCATGGAGAGATAGAGAGGGATGATTTAACTTTGTGTTCTGCGATGATGGTTGAGTTGTGGACGAGAAAGAGAGAGATGGGGGATGAAGATGAGAACGATGTGGAGGATAAGAGCGAATGTGAGAAATCTGGGGTACAACTTGCCTGATTGGGTTAGGAAGTCCTCGTATTGGTGTAATTTCAAGCCGGATTGGGAGTTGTACCTGCTGTATCGGGGATGGTAAATTGACTCACACACGAAATTCTCTTAAGTTCCAGTGTCTCATGATCATTTCCCCCATCTCCTCCCATCTCCCTCATTCTCGTCCTCAAGTCTAGTATCACCTAAGAATACGAAGTTAAGTCATCGCTCTCAATCTGTCCATGCCACGATCAAGAGTCAACAACCAGCACAGTATACACCGAGTACAGCCTACACCAAGTACAGCATGCACCGAGTACAGCATACACCAAAGTACAGCATACACCAAGGACTGTAGAAACCATGTACTGCATCATCCCAAGATCGACTGTCTCCCGCTCCTAGCTAGTCTGTCATCTCTCGGCACACAATATTGTACTCAATTCTCCACATTCCCACAATCACGACTTAACCAATGAATAGAGTCTCACCTCCTGTCATGCCTCCCTCCGAAACTACCACCTGCAGATTGACCGCCTCGAAGTACTCCAATCCCGCTCGATCATGGCCCCAAAGTTCATCACTAATCTCACACGATCATAACCCCCAAGTGTATCACTAAACTCGCTCGATTACGGCCTCCAATTTCGCTCGCTCACAGCCTCCAAGTGTAACTCTAAACTCGCTCAATTACAGCCTCCCAGTGCATCTCCAAACTCGGTCAATCACAGCCTCCAAGCACATCTTCAAGGCGCGACGGTGGGTGTACGGAGATACAGGGGAAATGGAGGTGGAAAGAGTGCCGGGGAGTATCTATTTGGCTGACCCCGGAGTACATAGACATCATCTCATTTCCATCTTATCTTATCATACAATGAAAATACACACTCTGTCTTTCACAACTTTTTGGTCTCACTCGCGATATTATGGATCCAGGTAATTGCGTGGGATCCTCAACGCCGGGAAGTAGCATATCTTCATACCCGATTCTTACGCTCCTCAAACCAGAACTGCTCGTTCTCATGAATTCTCTTCGGATGTCGCCAGAGGTGCGGTGCAGTGTTGATGGTGGGCTCTCTACCTTCTTGCTCGATCGTTTCAATGCAACCGCGTTCAAACGGTGCATCTCTAAAAGTTCTCTCAATGGGCGTGGCCTCCTCCGGTTATGCTCGAGTACCATCTGCGGCCAGATTGACTGTATGAATATATAGAGAGAGACTTGAATCATGCATGCCTTATTAAGATGTAGCGAATCTTGTGACTGTAACACAGATGAATATGATAAGACGAAATGCCTCGTGGTTATGTAAGAACCACTGCTGTGAGAATACGGCATCAAGCATCCCACAGAGCTGCGAAGCGGTCTCGGCCACTGTCGAAGTATTCCACAGAGCTGCGCAGAGGTCTCAGCTTCTCTCAAAGTCTCCCGCAAATCTGTGCAGAGGTCTCAGGAGCTCCTAAATTTGACTATCCTAGATGGAGCACCCCCAATGCACCTCCATAGCTGCAGGTGCTTTCAGGAGCATCTAACAATGCTCCTGCGGAGTCTGAGAGCACTTTGCTTATCTCCAGGAGGGTCTGGGAGCGTCTGGAAGTACTTAGAAGCACTGGTGAGGTCCCCCAGAGTGTTGGGGAGTATTGCGTGTCGCTTCCGGACCGAATTACATTCTGCTGATGGAGCCCGCACGACAAAGCTATTCTAGGATCTTCAAAATGGAAGGTCCGAACAAACTTCTTAGTCAAAATCCAGTTAAGTGTCATTACTTATCGCCCAGGGCTGTGCATGTACAGTAAGCATGTGGTGGACACCTTCCTCCAGAGGATAAGTTGACACAGAGCGTGACAGTTATGGCATTTAAACGGCGGCCTTCACATACCGATCAAGCATAGATTCAGATATTTGCTTTGGCCGAGCGCGATGAGCCACGCCTGCATCTAAAAGTTTAGTGTCTGAAAGATGACAATCTGTGTGTGCTGGCAGCCACAGATTCAAAGCATTCAGGGAGGAGAAAATATGCTTGGAATAGAGCAGAATGAATCGTTCAAGGGTAATGTGAAGTGGGTATACACGGTTCAGAGGTGTACCTGGAGTGGGATCATATTCTGGAGCGGGATCAGAGGTTAATAATGAGTAGCGGCTTCTCAAAAGTGGCCGGTGAATTGAATATGCGTGCGATGTCAAATCTGCGACCATCAACCTCCACAAGAGAGTGGATTTGAGGTTTGCCTGAACCTAATTCCTGAGAGTGGAAAGACTCGGCAGTATTCTTCGGGTAAGCCTGAAATACGCGAGCCATGTCTCAGGATACAATACATCAACTCAATATCACTTAGACAGTCTTTCTATCCATGCATTATCTGGGATATACTGCACTGGATATGTCTCTGGAGGGTCGAGAAGTTGACAGCAATTCTCTTGTACAATCGACTATAAATTATTCAACATTGAGCATTCAGAGAATATCCCAAATTCTTTCGGGACTCTAGTATCCGGTGCACCTGAAATAGACAAGCAACAAACAATTGGAATCAAAGTTGGAAGTTCAGGCACACCTGATCACACAGATCTCATTTGCAGATTTCGGAATCACAATTCCACACGGACCATATAGGATGAAGATAATTAGAGACTACAGATCGACAGATTCTCGCACAGTGAAAATATACGGCACCGCAGAATTTCACTGAGTCCTCCATTCAACTGGCGCACCTGCTTCTCATCGCATATTGGTTCATCTAAATGAGGCTATGATTCAGTTTACTAGATATCCGTTTACTATTGCCATCATCACATAATCATGACTATAATCGTCTAACACGAAACGGAATCGAATTCTAACACTACCCCTGGACCCCTCAATTGCGCATTATTCTCCATACCAATTGCGTATTTTGCATCAGTTGGTGAGATTGTGTTGGTTGAATGTTCGAAGAGGCATACCTTCATTTCACTGCCCTGAAAATTATTGTTCATCCTCACCATCTGACAGCACAAAGTCTCCATGCTCCATAAGCCGCATCATAAGGTCCTGGCGACACTCCAGAATATGGTATATCATCATTGCTGTGATGTTGGGTCAGTTACTCAGACAATGCAGGACTCCCATTTGAGCCACTGCAGAGAGATGGTGGAGATCCCTCGCTCTGTTATCATAACCATTGGGTCCAGTGTTCAATAGCCATGTGTGTGGAACTCTGTTTTGCCCCAGTCGGACAAGCCATGCAAATGCCTGCCGCTGCTCATTCAAAACCCAGAACTTGTGAGTTATTACCGCATAGTGTGCTGCTGTGAGATTGAGACCTGTCCCGCCAACTTTGGGTGTAGTTACGAACACACAGGGATTCGGCGAATCATACAATTTGAGCTGCATTTCTGTGCGCTCATCGTTGCGCATTTCCGCAAACATGTAGAAAATATCCAAACCATCCGCAAAAAACTTTGTGAGCCACCACTTCAAATGATGAACTAGCCAGGCAGAGGACACAATAGGACTGCCTATTGTGGAGGAAGTGCACGAGGAATGGTGCTTTTAAGACTTTCAGGTTCATGCCGGAACGCCTCGTGTGATGCTTCGTCTTCGTCAGGCTCGGGATACTCCGCAGCTTTGTTGACATGCGTTGGCCGAAATGTGCCTCTGAGCCATCGGACAATCGGAGAATCCACCCAAGTATCGAGTGGCCATTCATTGTATAATTGTCCTGGAATGTCATTCCAATGCTCGGCGTCTCCCAACACCAATGAGAAACATGCCAGCCGCCATCTGGGAACCCTCCACGCTCCTGAAGCACCCTGTGAAATGTATCTCCCCACAAGGGTTTTTAGTTCAGTTTGTCAGTCCACAAGTGGTGTCCCATTCACGACTTTTGATTCTGACCACCTCTTTGTCGTCCAGGGCTTTGCTATTTGGATCATCCGGTGTGCCGCATCCAGTCGAGCATCTTGGTCTCCAGTCCGCATGGCATGCATCAAACTATTCACAGCGGAATACAGTGCATCGGCCCCGTGCATTTCCATCACTGTCTCATTCTCTGGATTTTCAGGTTCACCTTACAACAGCAGCATTGTCTGATAACACCAGTCAGAGAGTGAATGGAATCCCGGCGTTGCAGTGAATTGAAGTTTGAATCCAATTCTCGCATTTGTCGCAATTCTCCAGCCCATGCTATTTTTCGTCTGGTACCGATGAGACTCATCAACAACCCCAAAACTCCACGCACAGTGTGACAGTTGGCCATTGCTCGATGGTTTCGCTCTGGATGTTAAGGTATCATACAACACAAGGTGGATATTCCATCGGTTTTCCGGCACATCAAGACTGGTGTTGAGACCCTCGTGTGTGAGATTCACATTTTTGGCGTGCAACAAGTTGACGAGTTTAAAATTGGTTCCATGTGTCATCTCTTAGATGACAGTCTTGATGGTCTTTGCAACTCCGGGTATCGTGACCACCACAATTGGTTCATGTGGCAATATAAGTGCTGGATGCCCGTGAGCTGGTGTGGTCTGGATCTCCAACAGGCGGCCGGGCACAGAATCCAATCTCTTGAGTGGATACCACTCTCACTCTTCACCGACAATGCCGGGAAAGTTGTTGTCAGCCAAAATGACCCACTCTTCAAGGGTATTCCCCCATAAAATGGATAGTGGCAACCCCATTACAACTTTCTCATTCACAAATTTGCAAAGCATTGCCGCTGCAACCGAGATGAAGGTCATTCCAAGACCCATTTCATCCGCCACCAGTGCTCCTGGCATAACAGCATCCCAAACCCATCTCTTCACCATGAACCAGATGGCCCAAACCTGATGCACCAGAAACGTAGTTCCAGGCAGGCCTGGAATGGAATACTTGTGGCCTGGAACAAGGTCATCTGGTGACTGGCGAATAGGAAGGGCATTCAGCAGCCTGACTGCGTCATCAAGACACTGGTGTTCAAATTCGTTGTTGCTTGTGTTGAGAACAGTGCTCAATACTGAACTGGAATTATCTGGATTGAGGACCTTCTCGCCATCCTCCACATGTTCCTGAACCTGTCTTGCGCCTTGGTCAGTCTACATTTCATCCTCAATGATCTCTTTCAGTTGCTCCGAGGTAAGTTGGGCAGATGGTCTCATACTCCAGTTCTCCTGAAAATCCTCGTGATGTTAGGTATTTCACAGACAACCATTTGCACCCATTAATATGTGGAATACAATCAATTCTATTCACTCAATCCGAACTTACATTAATACTATCAATCTCTTTCCCACCTGCCTCCTCATCCACCACTCTTTCATTTTCATCGGATACCTCAGTAGTCTAAGTATACTGATTGGCAGTGGGCCATAACTAACTGTGACAAGGCTAGCGGGGATCACCTTGGCCAGTCTCATTACGTGCTCCGCAATATCTTTCCCTGTCGCTGCCTTCACACCTACCGAAAATAGTTTCACATCGTGTCCCAGTTTCCACTTGAAGGCATTTGAAAGGGAACTGTTGAATGCAATCTGACGATATAGAGGGTCATTCATGATTTGCCCGGATGAGTATAATCCCATATACTCTTCGTACAATCCTTCCTGCTTCAAGTTGCATTTGAATATCGCCGTCAGACAGTATAGTTCATTTGGGGAACAATTTTTTTCGATGAAATCAATCAGCTCCTCCCAGTGCCTCACATCTGTGTATGAAGCTTGGAGTTGGATGCTGGACGTCTGGTCATTGTTGTCATTTGGCACTCGACGAATTACAACCATGACAGTTGTATTTGGCAACTCTGGGAGGTTACCTCTGGGTTGTGTGCCCGCAGGCTCACCCAAATCCGTCGCCGGTCGCTTGTTGCCTCACCTTCCCCTTTTCCAAGCCTCCCGAACCTCACTTGCACTTTTGTTCAAAAACATCTCAACCCACTGTCGCCAAATCCATTTGGCATTATGGAAATTTTCCAATGCCAGCCAGGTCTCGAATGTGTGTAAAAGATCTTCAACTGCCATCTCCCAGTGCAGCGGTCCATCTCGCATCTGTTTCAAACGGTTCTGTCCCGTGATAAAGGACTGATGTTTCCTCTCGAGGAACCGAGCCACCCATACCTTCTTCCTCTTTTTGAAAGTACCAAAGTTGGGTTGCCCCATCCTTTTGGCAAATTGCTTCAGGGAGAATTCCATTTGCTTAAAGCTGATTGGGGCTTTGCGTTTGGCCCCGCCCAAGTCCAACAAACCATCGCTCTCATCAGCTGCATCGAATTCGTCATAAGAAATCTCTGGTAATGGGGGTGAATCCACAATCCCTGCAACATCTGTCCTGCGCGGTTCTGCAGCCGGCTGAAATCAGTTCTTTGTGTGGCTAATGGGATGTCTCCCAGGTGCACTGGGAATTGGTTGGTATGGAGTAGAGCTGGAAGATGTTGGCCGATTGACTGGAATGTTTCCAGCCGGCGCGGAAGTCACTCAAGGTGTGCCTGGAGATGACGGCCCCTGTCTTGTGAATTGCTGAGGCAGGAACATTTGGGGTCCACTATATCCTCCTTGGGGGAAGTCATATCCTTGCCACAATGGCCCATCACTCCGATATCCTTGGGTTGCACCAACAGAGTGTGGTTGTGAACTTGGTGTCATGTTGAATGGGGCAGGGTGGTGGAAATGTGGAGTGCCTGGAAATGGTGGCTGCGAAGGCGGGTAACTATACCCTGGTGGTGGAGGAAATTGTTTCGTAGGTTGCCAGAATGCAGTGTCTTTGCTCAGTGTATTTCCAGCATTATTATGTGATGCTCGCACATTGTCATCTGCGGGCTGTTGTGAGCAATACATGCCACCCGGTGGAGCCATATTGATTGTCGTCGGTGGAGATCCGTTCGTCGACATTTGTTAGGGGTTTTCCCTGACAGTGATAAGAGTACTTGAAAGTCAAAGACAGCACAGACCATGCCAAGACAATCAAGAGTCGGACTCGTGATATGCCTTTTAGCGGGGGTTCATATCAGTCACGAGAACAGCTGTTTTTTCACTCTTGGAGACTATGCAGGACATGCACGGCAGTGCACGGCAGTCGATAATCTATTGCGAGCAAGAGGGCTCCGAACCACCATCACGTAACGAGTGGAATAATGGCAAGGCACACCCCGGTATCGGAGAGTTATCTCTACCTAAGCATGATGTGAGTGAGGGATTTTTGCCATTGGTTTCGGCCAGAAGCAAGTACCTTGCATTGAGTTGCATGAGTTTAGATTGCAACATAATATGTGTGTCAGGATCTAGGTTGTCGCAGCACGGACTGGTATCCGAATAAGCCTGAGATTAACTACCGAATAAACTCAAAGATAGTGAGATGTCTAAATTGAAGTGTGGTCTGATTAATGAATGACTTGATACGGGTCCCCTGGGACGTGCGAGCATTTCCGAAAGGCGCACAAGGGTAAGACGCAAGGATATCTACCGGGTATTGCCAATAAGTCCTTCAGATAAGTAGCTATCAATGAGGGATTTAATCATAGTCCTGATAGAGGATCATCGGGAGCGATGCTAAGCCTGTACTATGCTGGACTATAGAGAGATCACTTTATTCAGGAAATGAGAAGGGGATTATCGGCCTGAAAGACAACGAAAGGACGATACCTACCAGCCGAGAAATATCTTTATTTATCATTGCGTTTTTATGATACCTATACCTGTTATATCTATACCTAGAATCTATTTGCTTTGTGTAGTGGCAGCCCCGCACCTTTGGTTACTCTCTAGGCGGATTAATGCCTGCTACCTTCAAGAATGATAACGACATTATTGTATATGCTCTGGAGTGTGTTATAGCTCACGCAAGACGAACCCAGCAAATCTTCGTGGCAAAGTGTGTGTGGTGGCTAGCATCGATTATTGGACTTGAGCAGTAATTGGTTTTCCATATCGATAAACTCCAAGCCGAGAAGAATACGACTACCCTTCAAGGCGAGAAGAATACGACTAAGCTTCAAGGCGAGGGGGATACGATTCCGCAAGAACAACTTCCCCGAGAAGTTTTGACTACCCCTAGGGACCTTGTTGAGGATCACCGGATTGATCAAGTGTTAGACTGTACCGAGCTGTATCTAAGAGAGTCCAAGCGGTTAAGAGAAATTGCGGCTTTGAAAGTTTCCAGGCAAACAGCTACTGGTCGAATTAATCCATCAAAGAGAACTAGGAAATCCTCAAGGAAAGAAAGAAGGATATCCAAAGTCGTTGCAACCAATAAGCAAAACGATTGAAATAGTAAGACAGAAGGGATTGATGATAGCGAAATGAAAAGAAGAAAGGCAGCGGGAGAGTGCTTACGCTGTGCTTGGCCTTCCGATAGGAAAGGAATACATCGAGTCAAGGATTGCGTCCGACAGATTAAACTTGATAAGGGAACTGCTATAATCCTTAAGGGAAGGAACCACCAGAGGCCCGTTAAATCTTCAGAGGGAAGCGATCCTGCAGTTCATTTCGATTCCCAAGATAATACAGATTAGGATCTATGGCCATACCCACCTTAAAGTATTTAACGAAGATTCTTGAATAGGTGTTGTTACCCGCGTAACAACATTGTATGTGAACAATAGATGGTGGTAAACAAATTATCATTTCAATTGGTGATTTCGAATGACGCAGAGTATAGTTGAGAATATTGAACGTAGCAGTGACCTTTGGTGGAATGAAGGCCTCTTATATCCATCATATTTGTCACAAACTGTGGTGTTTCACTGCACCTTTGATCCATGAAACCTGGCTGAGAAACAGAAATCGAAATCACACACATCCTGCCTTTCTTTGTTATATGCTCGAATTCGTATACTAGGAAGTTAGATAGAAGCTCACCTTTGTTCGGTTCATGACTGTAAAGGTCATAGATGGGATTCCACATGATATCTCCAGGAAACCAACAAGAACTATATCTGGTTGGAAGGTTAGCATGACTAGGCATTGTACACTCAAAATGTGTGTGTACGACCTTACTACTTCATTCTATGTGAGGCCTGTCAGTGGACCGGCAACAGCGATTGCTTCCTTTTGAGCTCCTTGTGCAAACTTTGTTGTCCCCTCAGGATCCACCCACCGGTCAAGGATCGTTAATCACGAACACGTCGTACCCTCCTATCAGTTCTCGATGATCAATTGCGCGGGGCATGCAGCCAACTAGGAAACTTAACTATTCTTTGTATTGGGCTGATGTTATCCGCTGCTTGAGGCTCGAGTGTAGACATAATCTGCACAATGCCTCAATGATGTAGTCTACGATAAGGCCGATTGTAGTAGCACCTGATGAAGAGCGATCAAAGCTGATTGCGATGACGAAGAAAGAAGTTTTCTCTGCTAACGATTTCCTGTGGATATTATCCTACTGTGTGACGAAAACTGATCGTGAGGTCACTTTGTTTTACCCCTCCTCTACATTTGATGGGGTGTGACGCGGCTTTGAAAGAGATATGCTAACCTGAGTTAGCTCGCTTTCAAACAAATATCCCTGAGGCTCAAATCCAGCGACAAACCATACCCCCTAAAGCATCATCGAGATTCGTCAGAACACTGAGTGTTTCTCAAATATGGTCAACACTCGCCGGAAACATGTTGAATGCTTTATCTGCAAAATGAAATTATGCAACGAGAACCAACTGGAAGCTCACTATCAATAATATCACCCAATATCGATGGATGAATGGCAATTACCCAACGGGATTCTACCACCTGCAGGTTGGGATCACCCTGAGCCATCACGGTTTGACTACAGTAGGTGCACCTGAATGGCCATCAACAAGCGGACAATTAATGATCTACTCATAAACAATGTACCGGGTGCACCACCACCTGAAGATACTCCCAATGAAGACCCTATAGACCCTCAGCAGCCTGATCTCACCTGTATCCCTGATTCAACCAAGACAAAGGCTCATTGGCAGGTAGTTGGAGTGGAAAATGCAGGGGGGAAAGCGTATGGCAAAGCAACTGAATTGAACAACACGCATCGCAAGTACTCAGAACAATGGAATCCATGGCATCCATTTCGGTCTGCAAATGACTTTCAGCAGGCTCAGTTGTTTAGCCAGCAAATGAACACCTGGATTGATCAACATCTCAGGCGTGGAAAGGACAACTTCAAAATCAAATCATTCCAATCCGCAGATGGCCGACTGATACTCCATTCTAAACTTGATTTCGGGCTCAGCGATGATAGTTGGATTGAAGATGACTCACCTATCTTCGGAACATTAAAATACAGGGATATTTCCAAATGTATTCCGTTGCTTTTGGTACATCACCGATTTCAGGCGCACCTCGATTTTGAACCAGTGTGCCTCGCTTACTCTGAGGGTCGTCGAATCTACAGCGACATGAACATGGGCGAGTGGTGGTGGGATACACAGAATCAACTTCCTACCGGAGCGACGATCCTGCCAGTCATATGTGCATCTGACAAGACTCACTTGACCAATTTTTCAGGCGACCAACATGCCTAGCCGCTGTATCTCACAAATGGTAATATTTGAACAGATATGTGCTGCACACCGAAAAAGCGCACCCGGATTCTTGTCAGGCTGATCCCATGTCCACCGAAAGGCGCTAGAAACATTGACCAAGCATGTTTTTCTGCAGTTGGAACTGTGCTGTCTCAACTTAGGCATCTTGACATCACTGGCCCTGGCTTGAAATGGGATTGTGCAGATGGATTCCAACGACAATGTTACCCTCTGTTGGCTGCCTGGGTTGGTGATTATCAGGAACAAGTCATGGTTGTTCAATTCTCATATGGCTCATGCCCGATGTGTGAAATTCGTAAATGTGCGTCGATGGGGCATTCAACTTTTCGACCACTCGAAAACACACGAGACCAGCATATTCACTCGGAGCTGCTGGAGGACAATAATCATGATTCTCTTCACACTCTATGTGTCCACCCAATCCGCAACCAGTTCTGGCAATACGCTCTCTGCAATGTCTATCGCCTTTGGCAGCCTGATGAATTGCATCAGCTGCTCCTGGGTTCAGTTAAAGACTTATTGCACTGGCTGCTCAAATACCTGAAAGCTAGAAATGTAAAGGATCAATTTGACAATTGATTCAGATCCGTGCCGCAATATCCCGGCATCCAGCACTTCACTTAACCATTCGAATCATTGAAAAGCGACACCTGGCAAGGTAAAGAGATCTGTGGAATGATCAGAACACTGGCAGTGAATTGTGCTCCAATTCTTGCCTACTCCCGGGATGCCGGGAAAACTGCGGCGGAAACCACCTCCAATGACATGGTAATGGGAGCAGTGTGGGCATTTTGGGAATTCTCTCTACCTGTTCGCGAACAAAATCACTCGGATCTGTCTCTCAAAGCACTAGACGATTCACTCAAGCAGTTTTACTCGAAGAAGGGTATTTTTCGATATCAGAAAATGTCGAAGTCTGTGAAGGCCAAAGTGGATGAACTGTTGTCAAGTGAATCCCATCAGTTACGTGAACAAAAGGTTTATAAGATTCTTGCTGCAATGGAAGGTCTTGAGTGTGGGGCTGAAAAGGTTCCCACAACAAAACGTACGCAATTTCCGGTGCGCCTGAACCGAGCCCAAGAAGCGGCAACCACTTGGTCAGATGCTGATCGTCAGAATGTAATAGAGCGACTGGAGCGCGAAATACATCAGGTAACACCTGCTAAACACAAGCTTTTCCATACATTGTTTCTAACCTCATGAGCAACAGCTATTGCAGGATGTTGGGACTAGGGCAACCGGTCTCCGAAGCAGATTCGCCAAAGAACTCGCCATAGTGACAACTGCTGCCGAATATGAGGCTTACGGGGTGGCAAACATGATGGCCAACAAGGGACTGCATTTTCAGATCCGCCTATCCGATGCTGAGACAGAAGCCACAACCTAGAGCTTGGCTGATACGGAGCAGGTCACTCACCAGCTGGAGAGTGAGATTTATGGTATCACCTCAACTGAACAGAAGTGGTTCAAGGAGGAATTCTCAATCCGCTTGATTGAGTTTGAATCCTGGTGGAAGACAATCGGCATTCAGGCGCTCGGGAAAAAGATTGCACAGCACGTAATCCATTCCAGATATCAAAAGACTCATGTTGTGAGCCAGATATCGGAGTCAATTTGGCGAATGGGTTGCGGTCACAATTTTACCACTGATAATTGTGAACAGCTACATATCACCAACGTGAAAGAGGTGTATGGATCTAGCAACAAACTTTCTTACATTCGACAGATGCTCAAGCACAATGACTGGTGTTCCGGTGTTGACTATATGTAGGAGACAGTGTCATATCTTGCACTCCAAGGCTGGTATGATATTAACTCTGCAAAAGTTTTCAACCTACTGTCTGCTACCGATAAACTGCAAAGTACACACAGAGCCCATCTGTTACGTCTCCAAACAATCGACGACGTGCGCATTATCTGCCCTGTACCACAGCAGGTCTATCATTTGAGAGAAATCCATATCCACAGAGTGTGCAGAAGTATCAAATTAACCTCACTCAGAGATGAAGCAGAAGATTTCGGAATTCCCAACTTTGGTCAGCCATTCTGTGCGCAAATTGACGAGGACTGGGGACACGAAGTTAGTGTACTCATGCTCAGATACGATCAGAATGTGCTTCTTGACAGTGTATTTATCACACTCTAGAATGGGCTGTTGTATTACCATCGACCATTTCACAACCCTACTTCTGTTGAGCGTCTGGGACTTGATTGCAAGGTAGAATATACTAATGCCAACCAAGGGATCATGCCGGAAGCTCATCACATCTGGGTCCAGTACATGCAAAGTGAAGAGAATGACCTCGATAACACCTTCCAAGGACGAATTCCTTCTTTTCCTGTATTATACTTCAGCTGGACTCCACCAATTCAGATCCTCCAATTTCAGAAGTGCCTGCCAGGCGGGAAAGCATTATCGACCTCATCTCAGAGGTGCCTGACGACTCAATGATGGGTAATACGTCCTCAAGCTCAAGAACACGCGGTGGTGATTCCAATAAAGCACAAAGATCAGCATGGTTGGGCTGATTGTGTTGGCGGGTTCATCCGGGTTGTCAAACAAACGAATACGAGGCATTTTGCACCCGTTGGCGCAATAGTTGTACCTGCACATTTGGTGTGGGAGAATGCTGCATCGGGCGGTATGGATAGTGTATGGCTTGTAAATTATCATGCTGATATAGATACCTACCGGACTGTATATTAATTCAGATTAGAATGCCTGATTCAAGTGTATAGCTGGGAGATAGTTCATCGAATTTTACAATTCGATATCGACAGTACATATTTATCACTCCCGGAGAGTCTGTCTCCAGGTGCACTGGAATTGTCTTCGAGACGAGTGTTGTAGTCCCAGTAGCTCTGAAATGTTAACAACTTAAAGGCATAATTTTATGGCATTCTGAAGACGACTTCATACTCTTTAGAATATTCTTGTATTCTGTTCTGTTAATTCAGAAGAGTTGAGGAGCACCTGAGGTACTCTCAGAGTATCTCAAAAGCACATCCTTTTGCATTCAGCCTGACCGGGAACGTCTGGGAGCTTCTGGATGGTTCAGTGTGGCTGTTCGGAAAAGCTGAGTCGTTGAGTTATGACTTCCGAACCATTTTACATTTTGCTGATGTGACAATATTGCCAATCAAGGCTCCCAAAACTTCGATCATCAGTTAATATTATTGCACAGCGCTTGAATTATGCAAGATGCCACACCATAAATTGTTGACGCTCGTTGACACTCATTTTCAGAACATGGCTGTGACTGTGTCGCTTTCTCTTTTGCCTATCAAGGCTACCAATATGTTGGTTATGCATAACAGCGAGCAAATCACTGCCCAATTACCTCACTTACAAGACCAAAAGTCATTGAAGCTCCGTTGACACTCATTTTATGTTGTAGTGGCATCGTCACTGACAATATTGCCCATAAAGGCTCCCAATACTTCGTTTATGAGTTAATATTGTTGCACAGCCCTTGGATTATGCAAGATGCAACACCATGAATCGTTGACGCTCTGTTGATGCTCATTTTCAGAATGTCACAGTGACTGTGTCGCTTTCTCTTTTTCCTATAAAGGTTCCCAATTCGTTGGTTATGCATACCAGTGAGCAAATCACTGCCCCAATACCTTACTTACATGACCAAAGATTAATGACCCTCCATTGACACATATTGAAGGTGGTAGGGGCATCGTCACGAACAATATTACCAATATAGGCAGCCAATACTTCAATTATGGGTCAATGTTGTTGCACAGCCCTTGGATTATGCAAGATGCAAGACCATGAATCGTTGATGCTGCATTGACACTCATTTTCAGAAGGTGGAAGCGACTGTGTTGCTTTCGGTTTTGCCAACAAAGGCTGCCAATATATTGGTTATGCATAACAGAGAGCAAATCAATGCCCAAATACCTCACTTACTAGACCAGAAATTGTTGATGCTCCGTTCAGGCTCATTTTCTGAATGGGGCAGTGACCATGTTGTATACTTTGTTGCCAAGAAGGGCTGCCAGTACGTTGGTTATGGATAGTAGCGACCAGGTCGCTGTTCAATTACTGCACTAACAAAACTAACAAGTCTTGACACTCCGTTGACGCTCATTTTAATCTATTGTCATGTCAAGACCTGCTGCCATCAATAATTGCATTCATCATTATTTGAACCTAGTGGTTGCGTTTCTGCCAGATTGGGACCTGACTCTATGGCAAAGCCAAGCCCAGCAATATTCTAGCACTGGTCGCTCTCATCCTGTTAAAATTTATATATCTTGCAAAATAATTCATAAGGACCTCTATACCTGTGTTTATTGACCATGATTCTCATGCGACTGCTCAATATTCTTCGATACTATTTCTCTAAATGATATTCTCGGTCAAACTACATAATGAACACGGTGATAATACATTGACGCATTCTGTCCTACATTTTCTTGATCCCCTGATTCCTCCTCGTTTCCATTATATTCACTGTCAGCAGAGCCTCTTCAGCTATTTTCTTGGACCATCGTATAAGCCAAATCGATCCGGGATCTTTCTGTGCGGCACTCACATTAAGTTGCTCCGGGGTTTCTGAATCCTCACTGCTGTGGTCCAGCAATATATTAGATTCGTTGTCTGCCTCCCGGTCGTCTTTGGTGTCGTCTGGATCATCCATATCCCCGTTCAAGGTAAGCCAATTTATGGTGTCTGTGTTACTGGGGTGGATACACCTGAGTAACTATAATTATTACAATTATCCGTAGATACTTAAGTACGTACTAGGTACACACCTGGAGTTCTTATCATGATCTTGCTATGCGTATCTCCAGACACAATGAACTGGGAGTCTATATGGCTCGTATACACACAAAGGACAAATATATATTGTCGTATTAGATGCTTCCAAATAGATAGCAACTAAATCGTATTGAGGTGTGATACAATATTGACAGTACATATATTCGCATAATTCATCCCGGTGATTAATTATTATCTTAAAGAATGTTCATATAATTAATCTCGGTGATTAATTACTGAGGTGGCGGTAATATTTTGCCCGTTGATAGTGCAATCCAAATTGACATGTATCTTCACCAATCCCCGTTCTTAACTTCCTTGATAAATCTGGCATTCAGATACTATCGGCAATATTACATCTTTGTACGTAATCTTGCTTGATTCCTCATATATTCCGATCTCAACTGATCGAGGTGAATACTATGGTTATCGTTATAATATCAATTGGTCCTTCCGTAAGACTCCCGGATCTTGTGGAGCTGCTCATCTGTTTTCCAGGGATATCTCTTGGCTAGTGTCTTTCCCTTAACCTTCTTGGGTTGAACCACTTTCCTGCTTCGAGACGAAATATTCGATAAATGACGACTAAGCTCCTCGGCCGGGAATCCCTTCCTTGACGGATGCCCAATATAATTCTCCTCTCATAGTTCAAAGTTAATCTCCTCAGCTAAATCCAACTCCGGTATTTCACTCTCGGGAACGATCCTCTTAAGTGGTAATTGAAAGGGTAATGGCATAACCACGAGATCCTTAACGAAATCTGAATGGAATATTGTATAATCTCGATAGTAAATTAGTATCTCGGTAAACTGGATTATACTTGCTGTCCACCAGATCGACTGTGCTGATAACAACTGATCTCCTTTCTCGAATGGATCTAGGAACCAAGATAGCATATGCAGTATTATGTCGTATTCGTTATGAAACTTATGCTCAGTCATGGGCTGGGGAACCGCGTACAATCCTAATAGATAATACTAATATACTCAATGATAATAATAACAAAATAAGAACTGAAACTTAATAATATTTCAGATTCTTCTTCGCAGGTAGGAATCATTGTTTGTTGGTCCTTGTTCGGCTGTCTCTTTCAATACTGAAGCATTGATGTCTCTTTATAGTTTTTTGCCATAATGATAATAGTTTGAAGGAGTCACTCCCCGGAACCCTTTCTAGTTATCCTATCTTCACTCTCTGAACTATGATATAATCTGCATTTAGTCTCGGAATTACGCTCTGACTATCTGGCCATAAGGCCTGATGGTTATGGTGTTCTGGCAACCCTCTCGTAGGCAATAAGATATATCAGACCATTGCTTCAACTTAGATATCTCGCAACCCATAGTGGATAGTGGACAACACCTTAATGCCTCAGCTGTGTTTCAAAGCCTTATGACTGGTATACCCACCAATGCTCTGCCACGTAGAATTTTGACGTGTCAATTCATATCGCCTACTATGAACCGACCTCGCAGAAAGCTCTCTCAAACCCAATCAAAAGAGTATGCTCAAATGTCATAATTACCTCAATCCCGTACTTGCTTAGGCAGTGCTGGGGTGTGCCCCTATTGGTCCTTTCTATAGCCATAATGGAAGGTAGGAGAGCCCACTCAATCGCTTGACTTGATTGTCCTGCACTTAGGGAAAATCCCAATATGCATATCACCAGAAGGCAAAAGTGATTAGAAACAACTGGCACCTGTACAGCAAGGCCAAGTTTGTTGCATCATCAAAACTGAAGTTGCTTGGAGAACATGATCCCCGATCTAATCTCCTCGCGACTCGTTCTGAAGCGCCGCTCAAGGCCAAAACGACTGATCACCTCGTTAAGCCTAGAATAGGTAATTATGTAATCATCACGTGACTAGTACTGATCATTGGCTCCCAGAACAAGTACTATTATCGACTGCTAAGGGAGAACCCCTAACAGTCTGAAATTCTTTCAGGTGAACGTTCCTGATCACTTTTGGCAGGATGGTGGTTGATTCGTTCCATTCGGCAGATATTCAATATTTGACTTCGTCCTCCAGGGAGGTCCTTTGCAGGCAAAGCTGCTGGCACAGGTGATCTTTCAGACAATTTAAATGCAGCTGCACCATCATGTTTAAAGTTCGATCAGGATGCTTTGACGATCTCTTCAGTATCTGCAGTGTATCCTATGGCTCGCATTAGTTTAATTTGAGTACGAGAATCCTTCTGTGTAGGTCATAGGTTTTGGCTACCCTGCCACATCTCCAAAAAGTCGTGGGCCTTCGCCATTCAGTGCAACATCCTTTGCTCCACCTCTCTCTTCATCTCCATGTCGTTTTCAGTACTGGTTGTATCCAATTCTAGGTCAGCGCCAGCCAGTAATCCGTTATGGGCTTGAGCGAACTGCATTACTACGACCTTTCTGCGAAGGGTATCGCATGTGGTTTCTTACTGCCTCCACCTGATCACATCTCTCCCAAGGGAAAAACTGGCCTCCACTCTGACACCATGAGGTTTGTTAGAGAATATGTCGCATGCCACAGTAGAGTGATCTGGGTACTTTGCATGTGATTGTTCTGGCTGGCACCACCAGTCAGTAATAATGGGTAACCGAAATGTAATACTAATCTCCATTGTGTCGGAGCGGTAATCATTAAGATTTGGATCAATTTGCCCCCAGATCTGTAGTGACTGAGGAGGTGAATTCAAATAGAGCCTTGTGGCGGTCAATAAGCGTGCTGCACAAGCACTTCGTCCGGGTGTCATTTTGGCCACATTGGCAGGCATTAAGTATTTTTCATCATTGCTGCACAAATCATAGTTATCATATAGTGTTAGCTACGGTTTTGGAAGACCCTCCAGCGGTCTGGGGTTGGACCGGATAAACGGGGCGGTGTGGTTCTAGAACTGTTCAACAACCGGACCAGCTCTGTCTTCGCGGGGTTGTTACCCAGACAGGATATAAACCAGTAGTTTTTCGCCCGGGTTGCACCCGGACAGCAGTTGCATATACCGGTTCCTGCAACTTTGGATCCAATTAAGTATCTCAGTTCTGATTGTATCGTGACATGAACAATATGTAGATTGTGCACTATTTGTCGCGCTTTCACCTCCAGCATTCAGATTTGCAACCTGACTGATATTCGTTGGGTGGCTCTGATATCAGGCCACATGTTAAGCGAAATCCGCGGGTTTTGAATAGGTACTCCACGAAAATTGGTCAAATCGCAAATCTCACAGCGGGAGGTGAAAGAGCAGCTGAAACTACTCAATCTACAAATTTATCATATCACAATACAATCATAACTCCAATACTTAATTGGAGGCAATGTTGTGAGGTCAAAATGCTGCGTATTTGGTGGTGAAGCCAGCCCAATTGCAACAGTCTGGGTTATCGCGTGGTAAGACCTGTTGCAATGGTTCGGTTCCAGCTGCAACCCCAACCCCCAACCGTTCTAGCGGGTTGGAACCGTGTCTAACAGTACTATCGTAAGTAGATTGACCAGATCTAGAAGCCATTGTGGAGGAGACAGGATTGTTGTTCAGCACTTTTTTGGGTTTAGTTACCGGCAAACGTGTATGTTCAGTGCAGTATGTGTTCTCCACATACTTCAGAAAGGCCTCCGGGGATTGTGTTGTATATGAAGTCTCGTCTTCAGTGGTACTATCCATTCCCTTGTCGCACTTCCTAAACAATCACAACTTCCGGAAAGGATCAACGATATGTGCTGAAATGAGAAGCATACGCGTCGTAGGAGTAACTGCAGAATAATATTTGAACAGCTTGGGCCGCACAAACTTCATGGCGAAGTGTAAGTCTTCCTTCCATTGTGTTTTCTTCTTGGCCATGACTTGCATCACGCTATCCATATGATCGAACATGTCATTGTGGGCAGTGGGGACGTGATGCGAAGTAACGGTAGGCCTTTTTGACATCCACAGGGTCCAGTACCTGAATGGACGTAAATTTTCCATGAAATACATGGCAATCATCCATTCATCCTGTGTTATGAAGAGTGGCCGGGAATCACTGTATGATGGATTCTGGAGCCACCCTTGGGTAATTTCTCGTAATCGGAACGCTCGCTCAAGCAACTCCAGTGTCACATTCAACCGTGTTTTCACATCCATAATCAGTATGACTTCAATTCTTACTTTGGCTATTTGACAGTCAATGAACTCGTGTTGACGACCAGGTGTCAGCGTAATCAATACAGCAACCATTCTCTGCTATATCAAGGTCAGTCTCAGCACTTTTAAACTATCTTGAAATACGTACTTTCTCAATTATCTTGGCGAAACCTGGTCTCATGGGAGACACTTCCATAATTCTAGCATTGCCCTCTTTTCGAAGTCATTGACTCCTCCCAATGTCTGTGCTTTCATTCTCTCCAGATTGCGGATCCCGCTCATGGGCTTCCCACGACTTGGTGCGGCCTTTTACACTGAGACTGCTCATGAATGCATCCAATGCAAGCTGGGTGACGCGCACCATACAGGGCATGTGGTTTCTGAACGCGGGCAACTCGATTCTGGCGGCGTCAAGGGTAGATTGTAATTCGTGAGTCATCGTGTAAATTGGAGAAGCGTTATCTGTTGTAATTCCAAATCAACAGGCGTCGGTCAGCTCAAAATGTTCAAGAACTTCCGTCAAATGTCCGGCTAGCCGTGCTCCAGTATGTTGACCCTTGAAGTGTAATTCTTAATGAGCATTCGAAATAGCATGAGAATTGGTTGTCAACCTCATTGAATTCCAGTCATACCTCTCGCAGCGCCCAATTTCGATCTGTATAATAGTCACTGACCAAAGTTATTGCTAATTTCTTCGTTGATGGCCATCTGTATAAACCTAAACTGTCTTCCTTTCATGTCAGTAATTTCTTCTGAATTGCATTCATGGTCAGTGTGTATTCCCTCCGGTGAATGTTGCTCAGTGTGCTGGCTGACGGTTACACCAACTCACTTCTTAATGCATCGTATGAACATCATAACCCAAGGTTTGATATCGCGTTCCAAGGAATCTGAGCTGAAACAAATCCTAACATGAGGTAGCGTGTAACGGGGTTGTTTAGATCCCAATAATCAATACAATAATTTATTTGTAATCTAAACTCAGCCGCCTATCTAAGAAACTCTTTCTTCCCTCATCCTATCCTAAGACTCAACCTCTTGACCCTGGTTCAAGAGCGACCGTTCGAATCTCAACCCATTCTCCAGTTGCTTCCTGGAAGCCAAAGACTCATCCTCTCCATGATGTTACTAATTGTCGGAATGTTCTGCATCGAGTAACAATCCTGTAGAGACATGTCCATATACTGGGTTACGAATACCAATAGAAATTATGAAAAGCCAAACCTCTCAAGATATGTGGGTTAAAGCTTGCTCGTCCAGTTGAAAAATAAGATCGCTGAAATGTTTGATGTTGATCTGGTGTGCGTACTGGGATGGTGTCAACCTGGGTCCAGGCATACAAAGCGCGATCACAAAGGTTGATGAGTGTGGTAGGAATTTTGAAGGTATTTGATAGATAGAATTCTTAATAATAATATATAATCGACTTCGGTGGTTCTGCGTTGACTGTGGATTGCTGCTGGAGCTTGTCCTTTTCATTGTCGCGACAATGCTGTCGCTTGATAGCCATTCCTTGAGTCGTGTGCTGCAACACCCCGAATCCTAGAATGACGACTCTCATGATAGCATTATCGCGGTCACGCATCAATATTCCTGTTGAAACCATGCCACGCATCCCTTAGGTTATCGTGTTCATGCAATGTAGTTTGAAAGCATTACGCTCCTCATAGCAATCAGGCCATCCACTGCACAGTATCATGTCAGACGATGTGTCAGACAATCCAGAACTTAGACATGTTGCAAATCGTGTGACTCGGTAGTTGGAACATCCACTTACTATAGGCTGGAATGCTTATCTCTATCATATCCCTCTGTGAGGCATTTGATATAAAACGTCATAGATTAAATTGGTGACTATTACGGGGGTGCTTTCACCTAAGTAACTATATTCACTTATATCCGAAGATGCTTATAAGAAGATAGTAGGTACACAGCCGTAGATCGTATTAAAATTCCTTAAGCGTAATCCCAGAAAAAAGGTACTGGAAGTCTGTAGAGATCGTATACGCAACAAGGACAAATATCAATTGTCGTATCAGAAGCTATCAGATGAATAGCAACTAAATCGTATTGTGGTGTAATACAATACTGGCAATGCATAGAACTTGTAAAATTAATCTCGGTGATTAATTAATTTTATGGCACTTAATACAATGCCCATTGATAGTGCAGTCTGAATTGCACGTATCTTCACTCCCTTCAAAATCTTCCGTGATCAATCTGGCTTTCAGATACTATCGGCACTATTACATCTATGCTTAATCTCCCTAACTCCTAGGTCCTATTTCTCTTGTTTCAGAAACTCAACAAGGGTATCCTTGGGAATTGCTTGCAATCGGTTCCTTTGTTACTTAGTTACAGGTTTTACCGGAATCTTTCCCAATCTCGTACGCGTTAACGGATCAGATTCCTGCTTGAATTCTTTCCTTTGCCTCTTAGAGTTATTAAGGAATTCCTCAGTTTCCCTTATAACCTGCTCGGCACGGTCCAATTGCGAAATGCTGGTTTCAGTATTGATTCCGAAATCTTCCTGCAGATCTCGAGGCGTAGTCACTACTTTCTTCCCTAAGGGCAACTGCTCAATCTCCCGTACTGGTGTCTGATACGCTTTGGATTGTATACGTAGATTATCGATGTGCGTAGCTAGTCCGTCCGTAAGTCCAATAACGGAGGCTATCCACCAAACACTCCGCACCACAAAGATATATTGATTCCTTCTAGCGTAATCAATAACGTTTTCCAATGTGTATACAATAACGTCGTTTTCGTTTTCGAACGTAATAGTCATTCGCACAGGATAATACTTATCAAAGGTGCGGGGCTGCTGCTACACAAAGCTAATAGATTTTATATATACTACTAGGTAGATATAGGTATCATAAAAACTTAATAATAAATAACGGTTTTCTTTCCCGGGTAGGTATCGCTGTTTGTGTCGCCGCCAGAGCTTGTTCTTCTCATTGCCGGGACAATGTGATCTCTTATATAGAAGCTTCTCGGGATGTTACGCATGCGCACCCATACTTCATCTTCCATGATTTTGATAGCAATGTACATTTCCATCTTACATTCAAATGAATGCGCCTTGCAAGAATTGCCACGAATCCCAATGGTTATCGTGTTCATGCCGGTGCGGTATCAAAGCGTTACGCGCCAGATGAGAATCAGGCCACACCCGCAAAATATTATATATCAGATCATAACTTCAACTTGAACATCTTACTTTCGTATGGTTCGGTAATCGGGAACAATGCCAACATAGTGTACAGTGCTCTTTGTGCTAATCAATACTGTAGTACGATTGCATCATTTGTTTACGTGGCAGCCAACCACCACTATGCCTATGTAGATTATAGACGCGCACACTTCTCAGTGCTCCTGCAGTTGCCGTTCCGTCACAAGCCAATGTGCGGGGATGCTTCAGACCTCATATCACTAGTCAACGTCTTAATCCCTCAATCACGCCATTGCTAAGGCCGAGACCATTCTCTTTGACCGGGGAGTGCTCAGTGTCTAATCTTGCATGAGAGTGGTAGGTTTAAGATCCCACTTAATAGCTTAGTGGCTAACGATTGCCGTGTTGGTGAGTCGGAGTAATCTCCAGCCCAATCAAAGATAATCCCGCTAAATCAGAAAATGAATCTGGCTGAAAACAACACGCATGGTAGAGTATTATCCCTTCCATCCTGGCAGTGTTATTGCATCATCAAATCAGGACTACCTAAGTATTGCCCGTTCAATGAATCCGCAAGAGGTAGAGACACCTCTATCCAATCGAGACGAGTACCACTCTATCCCCGCTAAAGGATATCATGACTGAAAGTTCTGAGGATGCCTAGGGTAGGCGTTATGCATGTCAGATGAACCGGAGTCCACTGACAAGTACCCATCATTGGTTATCTCAGGTTATATATACTCTGTTAAGGGAGAACCCCTAACAGTGACCAACCAATACTCTGCCAACATGGAACGAGACTGAACCTTGCAATCCATACTATCTCAAACCAATGTGATGTGCTGCTTCTGGCACATGCCAATGTCGATATTCTCTCAGCTATGTCATGCTAAGGCCGAGACTGTTCTCCGGCGAGAAAGCTCACCAATGAATTCCTAGCAGGTTATAACCAGGATCGAAGAGTTCACTTAATCGCATATTGAATATCAGCTCCCATGCATGTTCGTCCATGCCTGACCCGCATAGTTTCCGGAAATGAATGTGGTTGAAAACTACTCGCACTGCTGATGATCTCGCATTCCGGATAGGCACAGTAGTTGCGTCATCTTAACCGAATCAGCGAAAACACATGTTTTCTTCAATGAACACGTGACCTGTATGAACTGGCACTAACCAGCATACAGCTGGCCAACTTATTAATATCTTGGAACAGGTGTTATGAATAATCCTGGATTATTTATTTCATCCGATGATAACGAGTACCATTATGACTGTTATGGGAGAACCCCTAACGTAGCAATTCCAGGTATCATGGTCAAATTCGGCAGTTTGAAAGTCCTGTGTTGCTAGTTTAGAGCCTTTTGTCTGTCAATTCAGTGAGTATTCTCAAAATCTAAATGTCAAATATGAATTGTCTTTGCAAACTTACATTCGGAATACCTCAACTTCCTTGCCAGTTGAGTAAGGGCAACGCTGTTTCATCGACCGTTGAACTAGTTGATTAGGTCACTGCTGACCATGTTAATTTGTTCAACTTTGCGATGTCTGCTGTTGCCAGCAAGTGTTTGCGCATTGAGCTGTTCTCATGTTCTGATGCATGGCGAAGAACTTGATGACAAATAATTCATATGATACCAGGGCTGCCGGTCTCCGCAATTCAGCGGTGTAAATAGAATCGCTACAATGGCGCATGTCAAGGATTATTCCAAGCCATAGACCGCTTTGAGCCTACATTCATTGTAGCCCACCAAGCATGAAATATGATTTGTAATGTAAGGTCGCTTAAATCTTCAATAAAGACAAGTTCATTTTTTGAGGATCTCATAACCTCCAGCAACGAGGTATTTAAAAATTCTGGATCTGACATCGCAGTAGGAAATTGAAATCTCGGTAATTCGACCTGAGTAACTGTCAAAAGATACGTTATTGTCAGGTAGAAAGCTGGTTCTCAAATCTTGACTTTAGAGCTACAAGCAAGGAAAAAGTCAGAACTGTGAGACATCACATGCATATTTGTGAAGTTGAATAAAAGGACATACAAAAACGAGCCGGTTGCGATACCATCACTTGCAATTCTGCACATAAAGGCAACCGATTGTTCGATTATGTGTTATTGCCGTTGCATTACCAACCGGGTATCCAAGATACACGCCCGAAAACCGTTGATGCCCCATTGACGCTCCTTGTTACGAGGTAGTAGTGATGTTGTCACTGGCATTTTTGCCTATAAACGTTGCCAATATTTTGAGTATGGGTGTATGCCTTTGCACAGCCCTTAAATTATCCAAGATGCAGGACCAAAAATCGTTGACTCTCTGTTGACGCTCATTGTTAGGAGGTGAGACATCTGCAAAATGTAAATCAGTCCGGAAGCCACAACCAAGCCTCCCAGAAACTCCGGTAGCTATCACCAGTGCTTCTAAGTACTTCCAGATTCTCCCAGGCCCCCCTGAAGCTTTGCAGAGTGCTCTCAGACTCTGCAAGAGCATTCTCAGGGGCTCCTGAAAGCACCTGCAATTATGGATGTGCATTCAGGAGGCTACGAGATCTGACAGTGAGGATAGTCAGATTTTTAAGCGGGTGAGACCTCCGTCCAGGTCTGTGGGAGACTTCGAGAGCAGCTCTGCGGGACACTGCGTGCCGTATTCTCAACGCAGTGGTTCTTATGGTTCCATAAGCAGAAGGCATGCCGTCCATCATATTTGTCTTTGTTACAGTCACAAGATTCCCTGCCTCATATTATGACCTGCATTATTTAAGTATCTCTATATATATTCATATGTGTAATCTGGCCACAGATGGTAGTTGTGCATAATCGGAGGACCTATTGGAGTCGCTGAGTCAGAGAACCTGGAGATGCACCACTGGGAGGCCATTGTGTCGAAACGACGGAGCTAGATGGCAGACAGCCCACCATCAACATTCTGCCACACCTCTCGCGGCATGCAAACGGAATTCTTGCGGGAGGGCAGTTCTCTCTCGAGGAGTGTAGGAAGAAGGTGCGAAGATATGATACTCCCCGGCCGAGATGATCCATGCAATGGCGTGAATCCACGAAATCTTGGAAAGAGCAAGTGAGACTGAAATTTGGGAAGGATAGTGTGTATTTTCGTTGTATGACAAGACGAGATGAAAATGTGATACTGCCTATCTACCCCAAGGTCTCCCGAATATATATTCTGCATCACTCATCCCTCCTCCAGAAACCTTGTAGCTCTGTACACCCACCGTTGCTCTAGCATGATGTACTTGGAGGTGGTGATCGAGCTTGTTTGGCGATGCATATGGAGGCCGAAATCGAGCGAACTGAGAGATGCACTTGGAGGCTGTGATCGAGCAAGTTTGGAGATGTCATTGGAGGCCGACATTGCGTCAACTCAGAGATGCTCTTGGAGGCCGTGATCGAGCGAGGTTGGAGATGCACTTGGAGGCCGAGACCGAGCGAGTGTGCAGATGCAATTGGGGACCAACATTGAGTGAACTACGAGATGCACTGGGAGGCCGTGATTGAGTGAGTTTGGTGATGCACTTGCCCACCACGATCGAGTGGGATTGGAGGAGTACTGGGAGGCGGTCGATTTGGGGGGAGGTGCGATGGCCACTGAGACTCTATTCATTGGGTAAGTTGTGATGGAGGGAATGCAGAGAGTTGAGTACAACAACATCCGCCGAGAGATGAGAAACAGGCAGGGAGCGGGAGACCGTCGATCTTGGGATAGCGCTGTACCAGGTATATGCTCTACTCGGTGTTCACTCATGATTATGGCATACAGAGATAGAGAGGAATGACTTAACTTTGTGTTCAAAGGTGATGGTAGAGGTGAGCACAAGAAAGAGAGAGATCAGAGGAGATGGGGGAAGTGATTATGAGAAACTGGGAGTTAAGAGAATTTGGTTTGCGAGTCAATTAACCATCACCGATCCGGCGGGTAATGACACCAATAAGACGTCTTCAAAACCCTATCAGGAAAGTCATACTGGTGATTTCACATAGCCGGTTGTATCCTCCATATCGTTCTCATATTCATCCTCCATCTCTCTCTTTCTCGTTCAAATCTTTACCATTAGTGCAAGAACACAAAGTTATGTCATCCCTCTCTATCTGTCCATGCCATCATCATGAGTTACCACTGAGTGTAGCATACACCTAGTGTTAGCAACGGTTCCAACCCGCTAGAACGGTTCCGGGTTAAGATTGGAACTGGAACCGAACCGTGGCAACGGTTTTACCACATGAAAAACCTGGACCGTTGGCATTTGGGCCGGTTTTCACCTCAAAACCCGGCCTTTGCAAGCCCAGATGGTTCGCTCCAATTAAGTATCTGAGTTCTGATCGTATCATGACATGATGTATACGCAGATTGTGCAGTTGTAGCCGCTCTTTCACGTCCCGCTTTCAGATTTGCGATCCGAGCACTATTCATTGAGTCGTTGTCGAAAACCCGCGATGGTCGGTTAAAATCTACGTTTATTTCACAGCCACTCAACGAATATCAGTCGGATCTCAATTCTGAAAGCGGGAGGTGAAAGATCGGCTTAAACTGCATAATCTATGTATACATCATGTCATGCTACGATCAGAACTCAAATACTTAATTGCAGCGAAGAATGTAGGAACCGCAAAATGGACCAGTGGTCCGGTTCATACCTGGCCAAAAAACACAGGGTTTCGGTTTGGTCCGGGTAACAAACCCGCCAAGACATAGCGGTTCTGGTTTTTGGCTGGGTAACGACCCGAACCGAACCGAACCGCCGGCCAAAAACCGGACAGCTGGCGGGTCACCCGGACCCGTTGCTGACACTACATACACCTAGTACCGCATACACTGAGTACAGCATACACCGAGTACAGCATACACCCAACATTGGCTGTCCTCCCTCCATTCTGTCGATTTTGAGTTCACCCCTGAATGTGACTTCAGCTTCCAGTGTACCTCCCTGCTGATCGTCCGCCACTAGCCAGTTCTCCATAAGGCATCAAAGGTACAGTCACCTCGTTACATTCCCACAGTTTCAAGTTAACTAACCTATGAATGGAGTCTCAGCACCTGGGGCGCCTCCCATTGACCGCCTCCAGATCGACCACCTCCAAGTACTCCTCCACACCTGCTCGATCATAGCTTGCTACAAGTGCATTCCCAATCTTGGTTGATCACAGACTCGGAGTTGTTCTCAGAGTTCACTCGCTCATGGCCTCAAAGTGAATCTCGAAACTCACTCGATCACGGCTATGGAGTGTATCTCTGAGTTGACTCAATCTCGGTCTCAAAATGCATCTCCACACTCCCTCGATCACGGCCTCCCAGTGCATCTCCCAACTCAATCATTCAAGGCCTCCAAGTCCATCTCTGAGTTCACTCAATCTCGGCCTCAAAGTGCATCTCCAAACTCGCTCGATCTTGGCCTCGGAGTGTATCTCTGAGTTCACTCCATCTCTGTCGCCAATTGCATCTCCACAGTCACTCGATCACGGCCTCCCAGTGCATCTCCAAACTCAATTGGTCAAGGCCTCCATGTGCATCTCTGAGTTCACTTGATCTGATCCTGCAAATCCATCTCCAAACATGCTCGATCACGGCCTTGGAGTGTATCTCCGAGATTCCTACATCTCAGTCTACAATTGCATCTCCAAACTCGCTCAATGACGGCCTCAAAGTGCATCCCTGAGTTCACTCGATCTCAGCCTCCAATTGCATCTCCACTATTTTAGCAACGGGTCCGGGTAACCCGCAAGCAGTCCAGGTTTGGACAGCAAAAACCGGTCGGTTCGGTTCCAGAACCGACCAAAAACCTGACCCGCAGACCCTTGGTGGGCCAAACCCGGACCCGTACCCGTCAACCCGCAGGTTATGCCGGGTTTGGGTAGACCCGTCGGTTCCAATCTGCAGTTCTGCGTTTCCGGTTTCACATGTATGGTCGCATCCAGATATGCTACTGTGAATCATGAAATATTGACCTTGGTATGCCACGGTTCATTTTTGACGTATTAGCCGCCTTCATGTGCAAAACAAGAACACTCAATCACTCAACCACATCCTGAAAATGAGCGTCAACAGAGCGTCCATGATATTTGGTCTTGCATCTTCGGTAATATGAGTGGTGTGTGATCACAAATATCCATAAAGAAGGATATGACAGCCGTTATAGGAAGATATGTACGGGATATTCTAGCCACATCCTCTGGGACAGTAACAACTTATTTCATTTACAGAGCTACCACTGAGAATTCTTGAGCCTTTTAGAGTATAATAACAGTCAAAACGATATATATAGACAATAACCGCCACATCACGCTGCGATTAAGCATGATGCAAGGCCAACAATTGTTGACACTCTGTTGATGCTCATTTTGAAGATGGGGCAGGGAGAGTTTCACTTTCACTTTTGCCTATAAAGGCAAACAATAATCAATTTATGACAATGTGCAACCTGCCGCCCCCCAGATTACCCATGATACATGACCAACAATCGTTGACGTTCCGTTGATACTCATTTTCATGATGGGGAATGGAGGGTATTGCAATCTGTTTTGCCTATAAAGGCAGCCAAAAATTCCATTATGACTGAATACACCCTGTCGGAGGTGTCATTTCCCAGGACGCATGACCAAAAATCGTTGACGCTCTGTTGACGCTCATTTTCATAATGGGGCATGGAGGGTATTGCAATCTGTGTTGCCTATAAAGACAGCCAAAAATTCCTTTATGACTAAATACACCCTATCAGAGGTGTCATTTCCCAACATGCATGACCAAAAATCGTTGACGCTCCGTTGACACTCATTTTCACGATAGGGCAGGGAGGGTATTGCTAACGGTTTTGCCTATAAAGGCAGCCAAACATTCCTCTATGACTGACTACAACCTATTGGAGGTGTGATTTCCCAGTACACATGACCAAAAATCATTGACACTCTGTTGACGCTCATTTTCATGATGGGGCAGGGAGGGTATTGCTGTCTGTTTTGCCTATAAAGGTGGCCAAAAATTCCGTTCTGACTGACTACAACTTGTCGGAGGGGTGACTGCCCATGACACATGACCATAAATCGCTGACGCTCCGTTGACGCTCATTATCATGATGGGGCAGGGAGGGTATTGCTATCTGTTTTGCCTATAAAGGCGGCCAAGGATTCCTTTGTGACTGACTACAACCTATTGGAGGTGGGATTTCCCAGGACGCATGACCAAAAATCGTTGACGCTCCGTTGACGCTCATTTTGCCATGGCTGTATCCACAATATGCAATTATTTATTTTGGCACAGTCCATCATTCACATCGTTTTGGCTGTCTTTCTGGCGTTTTCAGTTACTTTCTTCTTGATCACTACGTTGTTCTTCAATAATACATAGATATATATAAGAATAATCTGCAAAATCCCGTGTGTTTCGGTCAATGCTCGTCATCAGTTGCAGGATCGCTCATTCCGCTGCTTTGGTCTTCAAAATCAATGTTAGCCGCATTACCACACAACAGATAGTGTACTGATTATCATCAGTCAGCATATCTGGATCAAAATCGGTATCGTGCTCGGTATCCTCATCATCTTCGAAAAATTCCCCACAGGGAAGCGCTGTATGCGAATACGTATATCCGGCCGGCACATTGACGATTCCAGACGGTTGAGCTGCGCATTTCGTACTAGTTGGGGCGGGTGGCGTGCCGGGCAGAGGTGGAGTCGGCTCTGGAGTCCACACTCTGCGTCAGGCGGGGGGAGGTGCACCTGTTCCTCTTCGTCTCCATCGTGTCTGCGGATTCTTTGCGGTGCCATTTTGGCAAGGAAGTCAGCCGGACGTTTGGTTATGACGTAGCATTGCCGGGTGTCTTTGTATCGCAGCCTTCACCATTTTATGCCCAGGAAACTCAACACGTCGCTTCTTCTCTTCTCGGACCTTGGCGCGTGGTTTCTTAATGAGATATTTTGTTTCTTCAATTGCGGCCCGCGAAAAGCTTTCCTTGGCCATTTTGGCCATATTCAACGCCAGGCGCATGTCGGACTGTTCCAGCTGTACCCTACCTCCTTCCCTTGCCATTGTTGCAGACATGTTGAAAACCTACAAGATATTAGTTGATGCTTCTAACAATGAAATTCGGCTGTTACCTCTACCATATATGCGTCTGTAGCCTCCCCTAAGGTGATTGAAGCCTGTTTCGTCCACGCACGGGGACGCATCTCAGGAAATTCATCTGCGCAAATCCCAGAGCTCACCACATCATGATGTTCGATTTCGCGGACTGTGCGGAGAAATGCCTTTGTCGACCCTGGAGGTTTCACGTTACGGGCAGCGATGAATTCGTGACGTAGCTCTCTACGGACACCCGCTGTAGGTTACAAAATTAATTGACCGCCGTTTGCCACGATAAGGATATACTCACATCCAACTGCATGCTGCTTCATGTTTTTGCTGCTTCCAGTCTTGCGGACGATCTTTAAATGTGCATCCTGGGTCATATGTTTAGTGGGTACATTGGCAGCATTGCGGTGAACTGACATGTGTCTGCGCTCTTGTTGTGTGCGAAGAAGTTTCGTATTTGATGTAGCGCCCGCAAATCTGCTGATATTTGTTCAGCTCTCACCTGGCGGAGGTGGTTGTGTATCCATAATGTGCTGGTGTGGAATACGAGAGGAAGATGATAACGAGAGGAAGTGGGAAGCGCTGAGGACTAAATAGTTAGCTTCATGTCAGAATGGAATATATAGCAGCCAACATGATCATTATGATCAAGATGAATTCTACTGAGTATAGCTGCAAGTTGCAGGGGTTTCCCACCGCCCCGCAATTTGCAATCAGTCGGTCTGATGTTGTCTGTTTGATAACAGAGATCAATTGTGGTGTACGACCGCCGAAATCGCCCAATTGCTGGATATTAATAGGATGTAGTTCGAACGAAAGGACTTCTGCTGATGTGTGTCTCAAATAATCCCCGGGATATTGCATGAAACTGACGCTAACAATCATGTCATGTTGTATGGTTAGCGTCTTTATGCCTGATTCATTGACAGTCAAGAGAGCGATTTTGCTTTGTTTCGTGATGAGTAAACATACTAACCTTGACATGAAGGATGCAGCTTACCTCCATATTGTCCATAACTTGCAACATCCAACATCTCGCCCAACAACAAAGTTCATGAAAACTACAATGGTCAATGCTCTGAAAAAGAACTTTTCGCCACTTCCCGCGGGCAGATACGGCAAATCGAAGAAGTGGTCAACCCAACGACGTCATCAAGCGAATGATGGCAAGAGCGGCTTGGAGGCTGAGGGATTCCGAGCCCTTGGGGCATTGCGCATCTTGAGATCCAAAAAGAACCTTGCGGCGGAGAAGCGACGAGAAACACACTTCTTGAGCAATGAAGAGAAAGAGAAATGGATTGAGGATTATGTGGAGAGAGAAACCGCTGGGGCAAGAAAGCGAGTTGAAGACGCAGGTGCCGCGGTTCAACAGGAGCAGGACGATATGATGCATGCGAAAATCGCAGGATTGACATCTAGTGAGCCCGAAAAGACGTTTGAGGAGATGCTGGTTGCTATCGGAGACAGTCTGAGTGATCTTGCATGTTCCGACAATGGGGAGGATGGGGGAGACGAAGATGATGAAGAGACTGTGCAGGGCAATTTGAGCGAAGATGACGAACCAGGCTGGGTGATGGGCACAATCACCAAAACGGTCCAGCAGCGCATGGAGAGGTTTCGGCAGAAGCAGACGATGCTCGACGAATTGACTCAACTGGGATGGGAGGATGCAGCTAACTACTTGCGTGGACGAGATAGGAAGTACGGCACCACCGAATTGAGGGTTCCGGCCGTCGTCCAGCCGCAAACAAACGATGACACTCCGGCACGTCCACCAGCAACATTTGGAGAGCTGATGGAGAATTTTGACATTGTCCCCGGAATATTGCAAAGGCCGCAAGGGACTTCTCAACCAGGAAGTAGTCATATTAGGCTAGGTTCGGTGAAGCCGGAGTCTAAATCGAGCATACCTAGTGGTGAGCCAGCTGCAGAGCCCGATTCGTCAATGTTGCTGAAAGCGAAGCCAGTTGAATCAGTAAACTTTTACACCTGCATATAGCCTCCAGCTAATCACCATATAGATATCGGATTCTGACGAAGAGATGGTGACGGCTCGTGAGTCTGCGGAAGAATAGAGGTGCAAACTGTACTTCCTGACGTCTGATTGGGGTGAAAAGCTACTTGTTTACCAATTTTGCTACATGTCAGCTTTGGCTTGATTCCAGTGACCAAATTATGAGACATGATAATTCGTCTGTGCATGTGCAAGGGTCGAACGCACCATGTGAAATTTCTAAAATCCAAATCGGGCTGTAAGATCCCCATCACGTTCGGTTTTATTCTGCAAGTGATTGTGAAGTGACAAAGGAAAAGCAATATTACTGACGAAATGTGCTAACAAAATTTAAGTGAGTGATGTCATACGTGTCGTAGGAAGAGCAGTCAGTGCGCATGACGAATCGATCTGAACGATAGCCGTCATCCCATATTCATCCATGTAGCCAACTGCATCACTCTCCGCACAGACATGATGCACATAGTTGAGATATTTGAAATTGCTTGTGGTACATCATGGAAATTGAGGAGAAGGAGCTGGATAAGGAATGGTGAAGAAGTCGAGCTATATTTGCCAAGAACTAGTGAAATGATCTAGATGCCGTCAATCGCCGGCCGAAAGCGCAGGGATGTGATAGGGCCAAGTCATTTCTAACTCAGATTGCGTAGATAGCAGTTGAGCAACAATTGAGAGGTGACAAAACACCTGGATGCAAACAATAATACATACAAACGCAATAATGGATGTCATAACTGTGTATTTGATTCGTTGCAAACAATTATTGAGTGTCCAAAGGCTGTTTAGATGTGATTACTGTGAGCGTCAACGGAACGCCAACAATTTTTGGCATTGCGGCATGAAACATCCAGTAGGCTGTGCAGTAACAGTAAATCATAATCAAACTATCGGCCGCCTATCTATTGAATATTGGTGATGGCAACATTTCTACTATGTCCCAAAAATGAGCGTCAACCGAGCATCAACGACTTTTGGCCTTGCATCTTGGAAAATGGATGGGGTGTGAGGCGACGTTGTCCCATAATCGCGCTATCGGCCGCCTTTCTAGGCAAAAACTCTTGCAACGACATCGTTACTATGTCCAAACAATGAGCGTCAACGGAGCGTCAACGACTTCTGGCCTTGAATCATGGACAATCCTAGGGCTGTGCGGCGGCATGAAGCCATAATCACATTATCGGCTGCCTTTCTATGAAAAAACGGTTGTGACTACATCGCTACAATGTCCTAAAGATGAGCGTCAATGGAGCATCAATGACTTTTGGCCATGCATCTCGGACAATCTGAGGGCGGTGCGGCGATATCAACACATAATCGAACTATCAGCCTTCTTTCTAGGCAAAAATGCTATTGACGACATCGTCACTATGCCCTAAAATTGAGAGTCAACGGAGTGTCAACGATTTGAGGCCTTCCATCTTGCTAAATCATGAGGCTACGCATCTACAATGATCTATAATCGTACTACCGACTGCCTTTCCAGGCAAATATGCTTCCGACAAGATCGTAACCATGTCGCAAAATCAGTGTCAACGTAGCGTTAACAATTGTTGCGCTGGCATCTTGGACATTATAACCGGAATAGAAACCAAATAAACCAAAATGCACCTATCGGCAGCCTTGATTGGCAAAAATGCAAGTGTCGATATCGCGACGGCTCCTACAATTGTGCGCCCACAGTGTATCAAGGCTCTGAATGCTACACAGCAATTAACTGCAGTATGCTGTTCCTAAATGGAGGTTTACGCAGTCAGTCGTTGCAATCTGTCCTTGTATTCAACATCACAAATATGCATGCAATGTCTGACTGATCTGGCTATTTTTCTCGTAGCTATAGAGTCAATATTTAGGAACCCACAATATGTTTTGCGGTATCGTTATTTTTGGCAGTCTCGAGTCGGATTGCACAGCGTTCGAATTTATACTGCCATGTCAGAGACACAATCATGGAACACCTCATTGTTAGAGGTTATGATCTCTTCCATGAATGAACTTGTCTTTGTTCATGATTTGAGCGACCTTACTTTGCAAATCATCTTTGATGCTTGGTGAGCTTCAATGAATGTAGGCTCGAAGCGGCATATTGCTTGAAAGAATTCTAGCCATGAGCCTTTGTGGCGATTCTATCTGCACTGCGGAATTGAGGAGACCATCAGCCCTGTCATCATATGTATCGTTTGTCATCAAGCTCTTCGCCATCCATCAAAACATGGGACGAGCTCAATAGGGAAACACTTACTGGCAAAATCTCACATCGCAAAGTCAAACAAATTAACAGAGTCAGAGGTCACTGAATTGACTAGTTCAACGGTGGATGAAACAGCTTTGGCCATCCTGAAGAGGCAAGGAAGTCGTGGAATTACAATAGTAAGTTTGCAGAGGAAAACCATATTTGATATCCAGTTGAATCCATATTGACCGAAATGACAGAAAAAACGTTCCATACTGGCAGATAAGGACTTTGTAACTTCCGAATTTCAGCAAGACACGTGGAATCGCTACCTCATGTTAGGATTTGTTTTGGCACATATTCCATGGAATGCTATATCAAATCTTGAGCTACAAGGGTCATACACGGCATTACGCGGTGACCTAGTTCTTCCGTCTAATACAACCCTTAGTCACATTTGCCGGAGGCAATATGCACTGACTGTGGATGCAATTAAGAAGCAATTGCCACTACGAAATAAAGTTAGTTTAGCTTTGGACGGATGGACATCAACGAACAAACTAGCCATAACGTCAGTCATTGCTTACTATATGGATCGAAATTGGGCATTGCGTGATGTTCAACTCGCTTTCGATGAGGTTGATTGCCTGTTCTGTTCCTGTTTCGAAAGCTAATTAAAGATGATAGGTCAAGGGCCAACATACTGGAGCAAGGATAGCCGTACATTTGAAAGACGTGCTTGATCGTTATGAGCATACTGACGGCCGTTTGCTTGGTATTACGACTGATAATGCTTTCTCAAACTACTCGAAGACAGGCGAGCTGCAATCAACACCTGAGGCCTCTGGAATCGAGTGGCCTGCATTGAGCAACCATATACCGTGCATGGCGCACGTCATACACCGGGCTTTAGGTGCATTCATGAGCAGTCTCTGTGTAAAAGGCCGCACCAAGTCTTGGGAAGCCCATGTGCGCGATCAGCAATTTGGTGAGAATGAAAGCATAGACATTGGAAAGAGTCAAAGACTTCGAAAAGATGGCAATGCTAGAATCAATAAGGTGTCGGCCATGAGACCAGGTTTAGCAAAGTTAATTGAGAAAGTAGGTATTTCATGATATTTTGAAAGTCCTGAAGCTGACATTCATAAAGCAGAGAATGCTTGCTGTATTAATTACGCTAACACCTAGTCGCTGAAACGAGTTTATTGACTCCCAAAAAGCCAAAGTCCGCATTGCAGTACTTCCGATTATGGATGTGAAGACACGTTGGAACTCTACTCTGGAGTTGCCCGAGGGTGCCTACAGCTTACGGGAATTCACCCGCGGGTGGCTTAAGAACCCAAAATACGCTGAATATTAGCCACTATTCACAACTCAGGATGAATGGACGATTGTCAAGTATGTCATGGAAGTATTGAGGCCATTTCGATATTGGACCCTTTGGATGTTGAAGTGGCATACAGTCACATTGCATCATGTTATTACAGTGTACAATAACATGTTCGATCACATGGATGGCATGATGCGAGCTTTGGGCAAGGAGAAGACTCCATGGAAGGAAGACTTGTTCTTCGCTGTGAAGTTACCTCGACAGAAGCTCTCCAAATACTACACCGAAGTGACTCCAACGACGGGCATACTTCTGATTTCCGCACACATCCTTCATCCTTTCAGGAAGTTGCGATCGTTTAGAAAGTGGGACAAGGGAATGGATATTGATCCTGAGGATGAGGCATCCTACACTACACAATACCAAGAGGCCTTTCTGAAGTATGTGGAGAAGGGATACTGCGCCAAACATTGATGTATGCCGGTCAATAAACTCGAAACGGTACTGAGCGGCAATCTCGTCCCCTCTGCAACGACTTCAGGGTCTTATCAATCATCCTTTGATCCATATGATTTGTCCAGCGATGATGAGGAATACTTAACGCCTAACAACGTGGCTGGGATGACACCCGGACGAAGTGATCGCCCAGCCCGCTTATTGGCCGCCGCCAGGCTCTATTTGAATTCGCCTCCTGAAGCTCCAAAGATCTGGGGGCAAATCAATCCAAATCTCAATGATTACCACTCCAACGCGATGGAGATTTGCAGTACATTTTGGATACCGGACATAACCGACTGGTGGCGACAACAGGAGGAAACGCACTCAAAGTACGCCAATCTCTCCAATGTGGCGCGCGAAATATTCTCTATCATACCACATGGTGTCGGAGTGGAGGCCAGTTTTTCCCTTGGCCGAGATGTTATCGGCTGGAGGCAGTCAAAAACCACAGGCAGGACCGTTCGCGAAAAAGTGGTTATAAGGCAGTTTGATCGAGCCAATAACGGGATCTTGGCAGGCATTGACCTTGAATTGGATACCATGAAAACAGAAAACGACTCGGAAATGAAGAATGAGGCGGAGGAAAGGAAATTGCACACAATGGCCAGGGTTCATGACTTTTTGGAGATGTGGCAGGGGAGCCGAAAGCTAAGTGCTACACAGAAGAAATCCCGCGCTCAAAAGAAGCTGATGACCGCTGTAGGATACATTTCGGACACGGAAGTGATCGTCAAAGCATCCTGGTCACTCTTCCAACATCATGGTGCGGCTGCATTCAAATTGTCAGAAAGATCACCTTTGCCACCAGCTTTGTCTGCAAAGAACCTCCCTGGAGGACAAATTCAAATCTTGAATGTCCGCCGTATTCGAAGAATCAACGGTCATCCAGTCGAATGCGACGAGGATAGCGCACCTGAAAGCATTTCGGACACTGAAGATTGGCTAAACTGGAATGGAATGGCGACTTGGATAATCTGAATGACAGCAAAGAGGATTGCGCTGCCGACGATGACTACAATATAGAGCACAAAAATTGCATCCCGGATCCGGAATGCCCAGAGCAGCAGGATGTGTGCGCCACGCCAAATGTGCCCGGATTGGTTCGGCCGACACAGAAGTCAAAGAGACAGGCTGAAAAGGTTTTAGTGATGGTCAATGCAGCTGAAACGCGGAGAAATAAAGCAGGGAAGACAAAGTAGGACAGAATGCGTCAATGGTTCACCAGCTTTATATAGCTTGACCGAGAGTTTCAGTTTCGAGATATAATATGGGTGAATGGTAAGTAGCTTGTGAATATCTGTTCATAAATAGATGTATAGCAGGCACGATGAATCTTTTCGCATGATACATCATTTTTAGTCGCGTGGGAGTGAACAGTGCAAGATAATGATGCCGCTTGGCTTTGCCACAGGGTTGAGTCTCAATCAAGCAGAAAGCCAACTGCTACAGTCAAATCAGGATGAGAACAATTATGGACGGCAGCAGATGTTGAATGGACAATACATTAAAATGAGCGTCAACGGAGTGTCAACGATTTGTGGTCTTGTAAGTACGGTAATTCACCAGTGACTTGGTTGTTGTTATGCATAACGGACATATTGGCAGCTTTTATTGGCAAAAGAGATAGCAACACGGTCACCGCCCCATTCTTAGCATGAGCGTCAACGGGGCTTCAACGATTTGTGGTCTTCTAAGTATGGTAATTCACCAGTGACTTGGTCGTTGTTATGCATAACGGACATATTGCCAGCTTCTATTGGCAAAAGAGATAGCAACACGGTCACCACCCCATTCTTAGTATGAGCGTCAACGGAGCGTCAATGATTTGTGGTCTTGTAAGTAGGGTAATTCACCAGTGACTTGGTCGTTGTTATGCATAACGGACGTATTGCCAGCTTCTATTGGCACAAGAGATAGCAACACGGTCACCGCCCCATTGTTAGGATGAGCCTCAACAGAGTGTCAACGATTTGTGGTCTTGTAAGTAGGGTGATTCAACAGTGATTTGGTCGTTGTTATGCATTACGGACGTATTGCCAGCTTCTATTGGCAAAAGAGATAGCAACACGGTCACCGCCCCATTGTTAGCATGAGCGTCAACACAGTGTCAACGATTTGTGGTCTTGTAAGTATGGTAAGTCACCAGTGACTTGGTCGTTGTTATGCATAACGGACGTATTGGCAGCCTCTATTGGCAAAAGCGATAGCAACAAGGTCACCGCCCCAGTCTTAGCATGAGCGTCAACGGAGCGTGAACGATTTTTAGCTTTGCATCCTGAGTAAGTTATGTCCCGACTGGTTGCAGCCATCCGTTTATGCGATATTGGCAGCCTTTACTGGCAACAACAACAGCTAAATGCTCCCTGCAGCATCCTGAAAATGAGCGTCAACTGAGTGTCAACAGTTTTAGGAGTTGCATATTTTTTAATCAAGGCATCGCATGGATTTTCGCCTGCATAACTGTATTATTGACGGCCTTGCTAGGCAACAATACTATATATCGAAGGTGAAACATAGATACCAAATCAATCGATATTGCAAACTGCTCAACATGCCAAAGCTCATTAATGGTTGCTGAAAACTCGATTTTGATAAGATACTATTCACACACTGCAAATACAAGAGCCTTATATGAATCTATAGATGGACCCGCTGTGCGACCCGCTGACAGCCAGCCCAGTTCAGACAGGTGGGGAGTTTAACATGGAACCGTACCTGAGTGGGCAGTTCGGGTTTATGGACGACCCGGACCGCCAATTTGGCAACATTTCGGTTTGGACCCTGACCCTGACCCGAAGTGACGGTCCGGAACCGTTGTTAACACTATTCTCCACACTTGAACAATCACAGCCTCAAAGTGCATCTCCAATTTCGCTCAATCATGGTCTTGAAGTATAACTCTGAGTTCACTCAGTCTTGGTCTCCAATTGCATCTCCAAAATCACTCAATTACGGCCTCCAAGTGCATCTCTGAGTTCACTCAATCCCGGTCTCCAATTGCATCTCCAAACTCGCTCGATCATGGCCTCAAAGTGCATCTCTGACTTCACTCCACCTTGGACTTCAAGTGAATCTCCAAACTCATTCAATCATGGCCTCCCAGTGCATCTCTGAGTTCACTCAGTCTCGATCTCCTATTGCATCTCCAAACTGGCTCGAACACGGCCTCGTAGTGTATCTCTGAGTTCACTTGATTGTCGTTTTGAGGCACACCTCCAATCGCTCTCAGGCACTGCCCGCAGCCAGTCCAGATATGCTGTGTGTAGATGGGTAGCTATATAGATACATCGATTCATCGATGAGAATCCAAACCGAATACATGATTTTTAAAACTTGTTGAATGATAAGTCATAGCTATGACTTCCAGGGGCACCAGCAGCGTTCCCAAAGATGATGTTGTTTTTCTCAGAATGCTCTATTGTGATTCAAGGTGCTCCCAGACATGTTTCCGGCGCTCCCAGATTTGTCGCCTGCGTTCTCAGGTGCTCACAGGCTTGTCATTTTCGCTCCCAGGCTTGTCACCAGCGCTCCAAGTCGCTCTGATGGCCCCCAGAAATGCCTTCCTAGGGTCTGATACACTCCTGAAATTGACGCATCTAAGTTTACACTCCACATCCTCTCAGACACTCCGGGAGGCTTCCAGTGACTAAAATACATTTTGCTGATGTAGCGATATCGTCGCCGGCCTATGTGCCCATAAGGGCGGCCAATAATGTGATTATGGCTTAGGTCTGTCGCACTGCCCAGTGATTATCCAAGATGCAAGACCCGAAATTGTTGATGCTCTGTTGACACTCATTTCTGGGATGGGGCAACGAGCATGTCGCTTACCTATTTCTATTCAAAACCAGCTACTAACTTCTCTTTGGATTGATGTGACTATGCGACCCTTTGATTGCCAAACAGATCAGATGAAAATCATTGAAGCTCCATTGACGCTCACCTCAGAGACATACTCACAGTAATTCGGCGCTCATTAAATTTGCACAAAATTCATACAGTCATTATTTACACCCAATATACTATGTGGATGTATAATCATTTGCGTCCACAAGCATTGAGGCATCTCACTTTCTGAGCCACCACTATTCATGTCATCTGTCGAATCAATGTCGTAGCTCCGTCGCAGTTTAGCGCTTTCCGCCCACAGTTCAGGGTGTACGGATCTACATCCCAATTTTGAACATATAGAGCCCGAAATACTGAACTGTCTTCGTCCAGCTTGTTTTCCTCAATTTCCATGACGTACCATAAGCAATTTTCAAAACCTCGACCATGTGCAGCAGTTCTGATCGGAGTGGTATGCCGTTGGCTCCATGGACTAATGCAACATGATGGCTGCCATTCATCTGGGTTCACACTGAACACTGACTGCACCTCCCATGACTCGTATGACACTGCTGACTTAAATTTTTTTTTTTTAAATTTCGTCTCTATTTCAGGTTTTGCTTTCTAATGTAACCATAACAGGCAAGTTGATATCAAGTATGCTGGATGTCTAGTAACCATATTTGGAGTCTAGAACCTTTGCATGGCCCGTACGACTCTTGGACACACTGCTGAAATATCTTGTCTCACTATTTGGTCACTGAAATCAAGAAAATGCTAACACATATCAAAATAGGTACAGAAATTGCTTTTACAAGAGATAGGTCATCAAAATTAACAATTTGGCTATCTGTTCCTCTGGCGACAGTGGAGCCGTCACCAGATCTCCGTCTGTACACGATTTCTATCAGGTCATTAATACACAATGCCATATGAGCAGGTAAAGTTCACAGCTTCCACGGGCTTCACATCGTGAGTTGGTGTCAAATTGGGCACCGCATTGGGCGGGAGAACCGATATGAATTTGTGTGACTGTGGTTTCTCTGTACCCAGCCTCATTTGACGACTCCCCGGTCGAGAAGTCTCTGCCAGCATTTGCGACTCTCAGAGGATGATGTCGAGAGTCTGCATAAGCTCTCAAAATGTTGTCTGGGATGGTGCCCCTGCAATCATGTCTCTTTGTGGCTTGACAACTGCTGGAACCTTCAATTCAGCAGTCCCATACTTCATATCTCTCTCACGGAAGTAGGTGGCTGCATGCCCCAATCGCGGTTGGGTCAATTCGTGAAGCCTCTTCTGCTCCTGCCGAAATCTCTGCATGCGGTGCTGTACTGTTTTGGAGATCCTGCCCATCACCCAGCCTGATTCGTCATTGTCACTCAGCATGACAAGCTCTGTATCGTGTTCAGCATCTTCTTTGTCATCCCCATCCTGCGCATCGTCAGAACTTGCAAGATCACTCAAACGGTTTCCGATAGCAATGAACATCTCTCGAAACGTTTTTCCAGGCGTTCCAGTTGTTGCTCCCGCGTTTCAGCAGTACTCATATCTTCCTGAATTTGCATAATCGCTGTCTCTGCGTCTTGAACTCACTTTCTTGCCACAGAGGTTTCTCTCCTCACATAATCATCGATCCATTTCTCTTTCTCATCATTGCTTGAAAAGTGCGTTTCCCGTCGTTTATCCGCGGCAAGCTTCTTTCTAGATCGTAAGCTGTTCAATGCTCCCGATGCTCGGACCTTTTCGTCCTCCAAGACACTCTTGCCTTCATTCGCTTGACGACATCGACGTGCGGAATGCTTTGTCAATTTGCAGTATATGCCCGCCTAGTGTTAGCAACGGGGCCTGGTAACCTGCCAGCGGTCCCGGTTCGGAAAGGAGAAACAGTTCGGAAAGGAAAAACAGTTCGGAAAGGAAAAACAGTTCGGAAAGGAAAAACAGTTCGGAAAGGAAAAACAGTTCGGTTTCGTTCAAGCACGGTCCAGAAACCCGACCCTCTGCTTCATTGCGGTCCACACCCTGCCCTTTACCGGTCATTCCGCAGGTTTTGCAGGGTTTGGCTAGACCAGTCGGGTCGAATCTCTAGTTCTGCGTTTCGGGTTTATTTATGTATGGTCGCCTTTTGATATCCTACTGTTAATTGCAAATTATTGACTATGGTACTGCATTGTCACTTTCTGATGTATTGACAACCATTATATAGCAAACAAGTAGAGAGACGCTCCCTGCCCCATCCTGAAAATGAGCGTCAATCGAGCGTCAACAATTTATGGTCATGCATCTTGGGTAATCTATGTGGCGCTTGATCGCATGCATCCATAAACAAGTGATTAGCAGCCATTATGAGCAAATCACCAGATGGTATTCCTGCGATAGCCTCCTGAACAGTAACAACTTATTTCATTTACAAAGGTGCAACTAAGTGTTCACGAGCGTTTTAGACTACAACAACGGCCAACACTTAGTATATGGACAGTCACAGCCGCAGCGCGCTTCGATAAACCATGATCGAAGGCCCAAAATCGTCGACACTCTGTGGTAGCACATTTTCATGATGGGGCAGGGAGCGTGACGCATTTCTGTTTGCCTATACAGCATGGCAACACTTCCATTATGTGTAATCACTACCAAATTGCGTTTTTATTACCCGACTTACAGGACCAAAAATTGTTGACGCTCAGTTGACGCGCATTGTCAAGATGGGGCAGCCAGCATTTCGGTTTCCTTTTTCCGTCTAAAGGCTGTGAATGCTGTTGATATGTATAACTACTACAAAATTACTTTATCATTACCAGACTAACGAGACCAAAAATCGTGGACGCTCTGTTGACGCTCATTTTCAAGATAGGGCAGGGAGCATGTTGCTTTCTCTTTTGCCTATAACGGGTGGCAACACTTCCATTATGTGTATTCACTACCAAATCGCATTTTTATTACCCGACTTACATGACCTAAAATCGTTCACCCTCCATTGACGCTCATTTGGCCCCGGGCGTAACCACAATATGGAACCATTCACTTAGGCATACAATATCAATAATGGTCTTGTGGCAGCCGTTCTGTGCTGTTCATGTACATTCTCCTTTCTAACTACATTGTTCTTTAATGTTGCATATAAATGTACCCTTTAAAATATAATTTAAGGTGTCCGCTAATTGTAGATCATGATAATCACCTATGGTAGGCAATTTTATGACCTCATATGGTCCTTGCCATTGGTAAATGCCTCGATAAAACATGGTCTAAAAGTGGCGGGCAGCTGCCCGCTCGCTAGGTAGTAATAAATTTATAATGGCTGACTCCACGCAGAGACTGCAACCGTTCAATACTAAGCCATTCTAATCAGTACGTGTCGGTATTGGTCGGCCATGATTTTCTCTCCGCGCATTTTAGATCTCTCCCGATGCAGCTCTTGTTCTGTCTGTATTTTCAAATATTCGTCAGTACTGACCCGTATGGGGCTATATATGTTTCCCGTTCTCAGCAGTACCTATGGAGCCTTCAGAATTCAATCATCGTACATACTGCTCTCACTGACCTTGTAATCCGAGTTCTGTGGAATACTCATCCATACAGCGCGGTATGCGTCAGTATGTATCACGATTTTAAACCATCATCATTCTCCAGCTGTTGTGCTTCGAAATACATGACAATACCACTCAATGGAAACCCCTACCCAATGATACGGGAAACGTCCCTGCTGCAACAGCCTTGAAAGAGATCATTAGCTCAGTTGAAAAATGATGAAACTCAGTGTATTTTCAACACTGCGCTGTATTGCGCCATACTTTTGGGTAACGATCCCTTTCTCAATCAACTGCTTTTAAAGAAATCCATGGCTCGGTTGGAGTTTGACTGATAGCATTGTATTTCCCAATACTGCTCTGTATGGCGCTATACCCGCGGATACCTCCATTTTTGGACTCTCCTCCTTCAAAGAAATCCTTTGCTCAGTTGGGCTTAATTAGTTTGATGGTATCTTCAAATACTGCCCTGTATAGCATTGTACTTATAAATACCGGCTTGTCTCTATCCAGCGCCTGTAAAGATGTGTTTGGCTTGGTTGGAGTTTGAATAGTGCTATGGTATTGGAAAATAGTGCTTTGTATAGCTGTGTACCTATAGTGACTCCTTGATTGCGGAACCTCCGCCTTTAAAGAAATATTTGGCTCGGTTTGAGTTTGACAGGGGCACCGGTATCTTTCAGTAATTCAATTTATGGCTCTGTTCTTATTGATACTAGGTTTTCTTGCGCCGGCGGCCTCAGAGATTTTTGGCTTGATTTCAGTAGGACTTATATACAGGTATTCTGGAATACCTGACTGTTTAGCTCTGTACCCGCCAGAATTTTCTTTCCGGTGAACTTATGACAATACCATGTCCAGTGTGCCCTCCAAGTAAGCCTGTAATGTAAAATACTAACAAGTACTTGTCAATATTTGACTGTACTGCATAGCTCAATAACAATATTTCAAGAGATTGATATACCTTTCGTGTTTGACTTTTCAACCCGCTAAATGATCTGGTAGTGTTCTGTGCAATCATCCTCATCGATATGTTTTACAATTACAGTTTCACCTGCGAGCATGGTGAGTCACATTGTATGCTGGGCTTTGCCCTAATTGTGAACCCCACGCAGTTACCCCTCTATACGCCCTCCCACAATCACTTCGACTCCCAAAGCTCGTCTACATCTACTTCCATCTCAACACTATGCGCCCACCACGAAAACCGGCCATCTGCCCTCTGTCGACGCTCTCCGTCGGCTGAAACAGCATGTGCAGCTGACCTATAGTCCTGACCCCGTTGATCAGGACTATGTTATGTCTGACGCTCGCCAACAACGCTTTAGTGATGGTGATGATGGTGACAGTGATTTGGAGGAGTCTCCAAGGAACTCGAACAACATACTTGCAAAGAAATCTCAGGTTTGACATTACACAACTTATCTCTCCCTATTCTTAGACGGTTCAATCGAGGGATCCATCATTCGATTTATTTGGCACAGGCAGCTTCTGGTTTTCGCCAAGTGACAACTACGACGATGGCGATGGCGATGCCGCCAATGTTGATGATGATGATGATGATGATGATGATGATGATGATGATGATGATGATGATGGTGATGATGATGATGATGATGATGGGAGTGGGTATCTACATGACGCTATGGAAACTCGTCACGACTTGGAAATGAATGGCAATCCGGGAAGACGCCTGGTTAGAGCTGAAACTGACTCCGAGAGTGGAACTCAGTCGGAGCCCTCGAACACGAGAGCAAAGGAGCCTCGGAACGTTGTGACCAGGGGGTTCTGGGTTAGACCCCTCATTACTTCTTTGTACCCATCAATACTGACAGGTATAGCATGCGGATGATGAAGAGCATGGCGGACAAGAAGCTGAGGAAGATGGGGATGAAGAGGATGAAGAAGAGAGTGATCCGCCAATGCTTCGGCAACGGAGAGAAAAAAAACCTATGAAGAGGTGATCGAGAGCCACAAAGAGTTGTCAAGTTCGACTTTCCATTTCTTACTGGTATCTACGGTGGCTGATTCGTACAGGATGCGAATGATGAACTAGACTCGGATGTATACGAAGCATCTGGTCTGGAGGGAGATGAAGACGATTGTATCTTCGAGGACTTTGCCGACAAAGTGCTTGCAATGGCACAAGATCTCGCCAGAACGACGACTAAGTATGCCACTATGCCGATCCTCGAGTGTGCGAGGGCTGTGACCACTTCTAAAGTATCTCGCTTGCGCTGTAACAAGATGAGCGCATGGAACCTTGCAATGAGGGAGGAAAAGGAATCAGTTTCCGCCGATCTACGCAGACCCAAGGCAGGGTTTGGGTATAAGGGGCGGCTTGGGTTCATGGGAGAGTACGCAAAGGAGGTTGCAAATGTCTATGAGGAGAAGAGGGAGTACTACAAAGAGAAAGTAAAGGAGATGAATGAAGAGGGCCGCGTAGACACTATGGAGAGCCTCAAAAGAGCGCATACGAAGGGAGTGAAGCTTTTGCGAGAAACAGCAAGTCTGTTGATACTCAAATATGATGATATACAGTGCTGACCAAGCAGGTGGCATACCTCGGGAACCACGGCGTACATACAGTCCTGCTTGTTATACCGACCAAGATTCCCGCACGAGCTCTGAACAGTGCCGGCTACAGAGCTGCCTACTATAAGCTCATCCTCGACAGCGGAAGAAGAGTTGAAGAGTTTAAAACTATGTGTGACGGCTCGGATTTATACCAGCAAGCCAGCAAACTGCTCTCGGTACCTAAGACCTTTGAAGGAACAGCAGGGAGAGATAAACTCAGGATGTTGGTTTCTTCTGCAATTCTTGCAATCATCAGTAAGTAGCCCATAATGATGTGGCTAAAATTTCACTGATTCACACCGCAATGTACAGATGCAAAGACCCCGAATGGTATGGAGCAATTTCAGAAGTTTCCCCGTCACAGGCTGCGGAGCATTCTGACTGGTAGGAAGCTCAAATGGCGTGCACCCGAGCGTTGGGGTGCCGAGTTGGGTAGTACTCAGGAGAGAATCTACGACACGATTCTCTCTACTCTGCTGGAAAAGCTTTAAATCACATACAATGCCGTGAAAGGTGAACCGAAGGAGTTGAAGCTCGTCCATTTATGACATTCATGCAAAGAAGATATCATAGAATAATGTTTACATTAGGTAAACTACCACCGCATTACAATAAAGCGCAACCATTCTAATTGATAGTGCGTACTTATATAGAATTGAATGGTACTGCTTGGTATCCGAATCAACGAGTGATAATACCTGGACAGGCAACAATTCTTAACGACAGTGCTGTACTGCTTCATACTTGCAAGTATTGTCGTATACTTGAAATTTAGTCACATTACTGTGGACCCCGAGATTTCAATTGGTATCAACCAATACTCATTGGT
>Ga0307515_10001675_pt1 | contig 49384 bp, 31 predicted proteins | sample 17_EM_MG_FD_194513 | JGI IMG/M metagenome (GOLD analysis project Ga0307515, IMG submission 194513) | Populus trichocarpa ectomycorrhiza microbial communities from riparian zone in the Pacific Northwest, United States - 17_EM | ecosystem: Host-associated > Plants > Roots > Unclassified | place... | reverse complement strand
TGTAATTAAACATGGCCAACGCATGACTTAGGTTTTAAACCATCCAACCTATGACCTAGGTCATGGGTTGGACAAGCTGGCAAATTTGATAAGGTTCTATCCAAAACGTTTTCATTCCACTATTTAAAAAAAAATTTAAATTGATGTCATTTTTTTAAGGGCAAACCGAGTTTTGACTGGGTTAACTAAGTCATAAGAGCACTCGCCAGATCACTAGGCCATACTAGGCCAACTCCCATATGATTTACTTTGAAATTTAGTTCAATCTAAAGGTCAGGTTGACAAATTACTATGTTAACTTAACAAGTCCAGCTAAATTTAATAACATTGTTAAAAACATTTGAACTAATTTTGGCCAGGTCAACAACGCTCATGAACAATTGACTAGTTTAAACTAATTTTATGAATGTTAACTCAATGATACATTGAGTTTGATTCACTAGAGTATCTTATTGGATATCATACAACATAAAAAAATCGGAACTAAACCTTCCTTGCGAGATCTACCCTTTGTTTGCTCTATACTATCTTATTTATTGAAGTTAGGGTAATTAATTTGTGTGACCGCAACATCGCAACAAATTTTGGCGTCGTTGCAGGGGAAGTAATTTTAGTTGATTCTTGTGCTATGATTATTATTTGCTGTGTGATTGTTATTTATTTTGTTGAAAAAAAAAACAATGTTGCTTGTGGGTGGTATTGTACATGTATTATTCAAAACAAAGTTTTTTGTGGAATTAGGCCTCGACCTTTTGTTTCCTAAAGGAAAATGACGTTCTAAACAAGACTAGTTGCCTTTAGCCCCACCCTCTAGAGGCCAAATTCCACTGTTTTCTAGGGTTTCTAGGCAGTTTTTGTGTTCTAGCGTTGGATTTTCATTTAATTTGCACTACTCTAAATCTTTTATGTGGTTGATTTCTGTTGAGTTTTCTTGATGATTTATGCTTGTAACCCGTTCTACTAACCAAAGACAAGTGCATGTAGATCTCGAAAAAAGAAAACACTTTACGCAGGTTACGAAAGAAAGCTCGCGTCAACACCATGGCTATTGCACGACAATAGACAAAACACCCGAGGTACTTTTGGAGAATTGGGAAAGATTTGAGCAAATATGTATTCAATACCCTCATCATTAGATACCCGATCAACTACTCATTCAATATTTCTATAAAGGACTAATGCCTACTGATCGCAATATCATTGATGCGGCAAGTATAGAGGGGCATTGGTTGATAAAACACCTAAGGTTGCACGCCAATTAATCTCAAATATTACAGCCAACTCGAAACAATTTGGCACGTGTGGAGACTTCCTAAGCAAATGAGTATATGAGGTAAGTATTGCTAACCTTGAGAATAAAGTTAATGATCTTACTTCTCTTGTGTGTTCTTTGGCTTGTGGAAATGTACAACAAGTGAAAGTTTGTAGCATATGCTCGTTACAAGAACATGCTTCTGATATGTGCATAATAATGCAAGAAGATTACATTGAACAAGCTAATGTAGTTGACAGAGCATTCAATGGACAACCCCAACGTAAGTATGATCCCTTTTCTAACACGTATAATCCCGGATGAAGAGATCATCAAAACCTACGCAATGGGAACCTGCCTCAACAAGGCAATCAAGGCCGATAGTTCTACCCTTATGGATTTCAGTCCCAATAGAATTATCAAGCAAGATAACCCCCTACATTCATAAATTCCAATGTTATGGGGTCATCGAGTGATGATCTCCGTGAGATGATGAAAACCTTAGCTTCTAACATAGTGACCTTGCAACAAAATATCATATCTTTTTAATAGGAAATGAGGTCAAGTATTCACAACTTAGAGAAGCAAATGGGACAAATAGCTTTAAGTGTAGGGAAATTAGAAGCACAAATGAATGGAAAATTGTCATCCCAAGCATTGAATCCAAAAGAGAATGTTAGTGTGATCACGCTGCGAAGTGGAAAGAACTTGAAGAGCAAATGTCGAAACAAATTGAGATGGAGAAAGAAGTGGAGATAGAAACCGAACTGGGTATAAAGAAGAAACACCCTACTCCTCCACAAATTGAAACAACGACCAATACTCCAAAGGTAAGTCCTAACTCAATGAATTCCAGTTTTAAGAAAAATCCTCCCTTTCCTTTTAGTTCTTCTAGGTTTTCTTCGATTGATGCTATCAAGCAAATTTCCAAGTATGCTAAATTCTTGATGGAGTTGTGTACTACTAAGAGAGCTTACAAGCTAAAAGGCTATGAAATGGTAAGTATGGGTGAAGTTGTATCTGATGTTGTTCAAAAGAATCGGCATATGAAGTAAAAAGACCCAGGTGCATTTACTATCTCATGTGTTATTGGTAATGCTGGTTTTAAAAGGACCTTATGCGATTTAAGTGCATCCATTAGTGTTATGCATAAACATGTTTATGATTCTCTTAGTCTTTAGCTTTTGATTAAAACTAGTATTATAATACAACTTGTGGATCGTAGTTTTGTTTATCCACTTGGTGTGATAAAAGATGTCCTAGTGAAAATTGATAGTTTGAGTATTCTATGCGACTTTTATATTCTTGATATGGAATGTGAGTCTTGTGATTCCTCAAACAACAACACTCCTATATTGTTTGGAAAACCATTCTTGAAAACTGCCAATACGAAAATTGATTGTGGGCAGGATATTTTGTCTATGGAAGTGGGAGACGAATAAATTGAATTTAATTTTCATGATGCAATGAAATATCCTTACAACAATGTTTATTCTATCATATATTATGACCAAGTTGATACGTATGTGCAACAAGTTTTTTATTTTGATTGCGATAATAGATTAAGCGTGGCTTTGAGCTATGGTTGTGATTTTACCGAGATAGAAGAGATGGAGAGGCACATATGTGTTCCCCCAAAACATTCAAGAATCAGCCTTGGCTTTGCAAGCTTTGCAAACAGCCCCCTGTGGTAATGTCTTTGTTGATTTAGTACTTTCATATAAAAAGCTTTTGTCATTTATTTTACAAGCACCCAAGTTAGAATTGAAACCTTTCCCTGATAATTTGAAGTATGTATTCATTGGCGACAATAATACACTTCATGTTATCATAGTAAAAGGTTTGACAAGTGCGCAAGAAGAAAAATTTGTGAAGTTGTTATGCGATCATAAAACGACCATTAGATGGACTTTAGTCGACATCAAGGGTATTAGTCCCTCGATGTGTATGCATCACATACTATTAGAGGACAATGCGAAACCAACAAGGGAAATACAAAGGAGGTTGAACCTACCTATGATAGAGGTAGTGAAAGCTGAAATTTTGAAACTATTAGATGCATGAGTCATTTACCCCATCACAGACAATAAATGAGTGACGCCAATCCATGTGGTGCCCAAAAAGACTAGAATCACGTTGGTAAAGAAAAAAAATGATGAACTCATTCCTACTCACATCTCGAGTGGTTGGAGAACGTATGTTGATTATAGAAAGCTTAATCTTTCTACATGCGAAGATCACTTCCCATTACCATTCATAGACCAAATGCTTGAGTGTCTAGCAGGTAAGTCTTTTTATTGCTTTCTTGATGGATATAATGGATATAATCAAATTGTTGTTAATCCTGAGGATCAAGAAAAGAATATATTTACATGTCTATTTGGTACATATGCATACAGGAGAATGCTTTTTGGTCTTTGTAATGCATCTGCAACTTTTTAAAAATGCATAATGAGTATTTTTTCTGACTATATTGAAAGAATAATTGAGGTTTTCATGGATGATTTCACGGTGTATGGTGATTCTTTTGATAAGTGTTTAGAAAGTTTATCTTTAGTCTTGAAAAGATGCATTGAAACTAAACTTGTCTTGAACTATGAAAAGTGTTATTTTATGGTAGAATAAGGAATAATTCTTGGGCATGTTGTGTCTTCGCATGGATTAGAGGTTGATAAAGCTAAAATAGATGTTATTTCATCATTTTCTTACCCCTCATGCATGAGGGAAGTTCGTTCTTTTATTGGCCATGGAGATTTATATCGATGTTTTATCAAAGATTTCTCGAAGATTATAGCACCCTTGTGCAAATTATTAGCTAAAGAAGTGGATTTTGTGTTTGATCAAGCATGTAAAAATACGCATAATGAGCTTAAGAGGCGTGTCACATCGACCCCTATCATACAACCACCAAATTGGGATGAACCTTTTGAGATAATGTGCGATGTTAGTGACTATGCAGTATGGGTTGTACTTGGACAAAGAATAAAGAAGAATTTACATGTTATCGCCTATGTTTTTTGCATGTTGGACGAAGCAAAATGCAATTACCATACAACTAAAAAGGAACTTTTTGTAGTGGTGTTTGCTCTAGAAAAATTCAGGTCATATGTACTTGGTATAAAATCGTTGTTTTTACTGACCATGCAGCTTTAAGGTATCTTTTGAAGAAAAAGGAGTCCAAACCAAGATTGATCAGGTAGATCTTGCTTTTACAAGAATTTGATGTTGAGATCAAAGACAAAAAAGGTGCCGAAAACCATGTGGCTGATCATTTGAGTCGACTGAGGACCAAGGTTATACAAGCCGAAATAATAAGAGAGACATTCCCTAATGAGTAGTTGTATGTGTTACATTCCTCTATAAGACCATGATATGCTGATTTAGTGAACTATTTAGTCACCAAAGAATTCCCTCCAGGTTTGTCTACATTCCAAAAAACAAGTTACAAGCTGATGCTAAATATTATTTTTGGGACGCTCTTTATCTATGAAAATTTTATGAGGATCAAGTAGTTAGAAGATGTGTACTACAAGATGAATTCCATTCCATTCTCATTTTTTATCATTCTCATTCTTGTGGTAGGCATTTTAAAGCAAAAAGAATGGCCCACAAAGTACTTGAAAGTGGTCTCTATTGGCCTTCTATTTTTAAGGATGCATATCACTTTTGCAAATCATGTGAAAAATGTCAAAGAATAGGTAATATCACTCATAAGAACCAAATGCCTATAACAAATATTCTTGTAAGTGAAAATTTTGACATTTGGGGTATTGATTTTATAGGTCTATTTCCTTTTTCTTTTGGTAATCTTTATATCCTTCTTGCTATTGATTATGTGTCCAAATGGATTGAGGTAAAAGCCACTCGAACTAATGATGCTAAGGTTGTTTTAGATTTTGTCAGGACTCACATATTTGACAGGTTTGGAATCCCCAAAGCTATCATTAGCGACCGTGGCACTCATTTTTGCAATCATTCAATTAAAGCATTATTACACAAATACCATGTGACTCATCGGACTTCCATAGCCTATCATCCTCAAACAAATGTCCAAGATGAAATTTCAAATTGAGAAAGCAAGTCCATTCTAGAGAAAACAATGCAACCTAACCGGCAAGATTGGAGTCTGCGATTTGGTGATGCACTTGAGGCTTATCGGACTGCTTACAAATCACCTATAAAAATGTCACCTTATAGGATGATATATGGAAAAACATGTCATCTACCAGTGAAGCTTGAATACAAAGCTTTGTGGGCTATTAAACAATGTAACTTGGATTATGATGCTACTGAGATTACAAGAAAGTTGCAATTACAAGAGTTAGAAAAGATACAGAATGATACCTATGAGAATGCAATGATTTACAAAGAAAAGACCAAGAGTCTTCATGACCGAATGATTACAAGAAAGGATTTTTATGTTGGAGACAAAATCCTTCTTTATCATTCACGTTTGAAACTTTTTCCTGGAAAGTTGCGCTCTCGTTGGATTGGACCATTTGTTGTTTCTAATGTTTTTTCTTATGGTGCAGTTGAAATTACAAGTATAGAAACAAACAAAGTGCTCAAAGTCAATGAGCATAAATTGAAAACTTTCCATGAAGGTTGGACAGCAAAACTCACCGCATATGTGGAGTTAGCTGAACCAATCTATGCAGTATGAGCATGTGATGTGTTGAGCCAATGACATAAAACAAAAGCGCTTATTGGGAGGCAACCCAACAAAAAAAGTCAGATTTGCTTTCTTTTTCCCTTATCTTTTATTTTCACATTTTACTTTATTTTTGTCATTCTCCTATATTCCTTTTCTTTTATTTCAACATTGAGGACAATGTTGCGTTTAAAGTGTGGGGGTAGAATTTTGGTTTTCTTTGTTGTTTCTAAAAAAAAGTCTAAGTTTTATCTTTTGAACTCCAATTGATTTATGAGAATATGAGTATTATGTATAAGAATTAGTGGAGATAGATGAAAATATAAATCGAATGAATGAGTGTGTATGCAAGCTTTAAAAGTTTAATTAGTTTAGGGATTGACTTTGAAAGTATACCATGTTGACTTTATAGTGTTGTATCAATGCAAGCTTTTGAGCTTTCAACATTATATTCTTGAGTTGTGCATTTTTTTGATGATATGTATCTCTAGAACTTGCTTCATATCTTGTTGATATTACATTCACATTACATGTGTACATGAAGATGATAAAGGCATTAGGAATTTTATCCACTTGAGCCAAAAAGCAAACCTAAAGCATATTATCCTTAGTGAGTCCCTTTTAAGCTTGTTTATCTTTTCTTTGCTTTACCCAAGTGTAAGACTTAACTTTTTATATGTTTTCCTTTTCCCCTAGCCAAGGATTAGAATAGCATATACTTGTTGATATCTCGTGGGATTATGGTTGGAAATTATGTGAAAAGAAAAAAAAAGTAATGCTTGATAAAAAGAATGGGCAAAGTTGCCAAAGGTGAAAAAGAAAAGTGTTCCATTGTGTTCTTAAAATTTTATGTTGATGGAGCTTGAAATCCAAAGAAGTATTGATGCTTAAAGATAAAAAATTTGTGTACTTTGATGGGATATCTTGTTTCAAAAAAATCATATTTTTTTAGAATGCTCTACTTCCTTTGGTTTTAGCCTTTTCTTTTCCTTTCTTTTACCTCACTTTAACCTTAGCCCCATTACAACAAAAAAGTAAGACCTTTTGATTCATGCATTGCTTGTAATATTTTAGTAATGAAGATAAGATTGAAGAGCAAACTTATGGTAGAACATATTTATTGATTGAATTTGAGAGATTTAAACACATAAGCCCTAAACACGTGAGTGTTGGAGTGTATATCAATGAGAGGACCTATCACTTTGACATGACATAAATTTCATTTAAATCCCAACGATTAATTGAGTTTTGAAGTTCACATATAAATAAATTCATGAAAATTTATATTCTTTATCCTTCTTGATTGTATTCTTGTTTATAATGCATGCACTCTTGGACATTGATGGGAGATTAAGAGATTAGTCATAGTTATTTTATTTATTTAGTTTAAGTTTGATTTTATTTATCCTTTCTTGAGGACGAGCGAGAGCTAAGTGTGGCGGTATTTGATGCAACCATATTATTCGATAGTTTTACCCATATTTACCTAGTATTTTTTCTATGTTATATATATAAAATGCCTTGATATTCTTTGTTTTATGTTTTGAAGGCACTTTTGGATGTAAGATTAAAACAAAAGTGAATTTGAGATAATTGACAGATTTGACCTCCAATCGATGTTTTGTGCAGAGCTTGAGCTCTAAAGGTCGAAATAAAGTGCTTCTAGTGGCATTAGAAAGATAACATCCATACCTTTCTATACATATATGGGAAAGAAAAATAAAAAGAGAAAGAGCATGTAAATCACAGCATTCAAAGACAAATCTCGCATTCTGCCAGTGTTGACCTTCGGGCATTACGACTTGAATATCTTGAGGTAGAGAAGTCCATTTGATTTCAAATAAATTTTTTTGGATTCCTGACTTGAATACCTATCAGCCTACCAAATTTCAATAGAAAAAGAGCTCATATGAGAGAGATATGAGTTTTCTAAGATGACATATGAATTCTGCCAGCATACAGGTTTTGTGAAGAAACAAGTCCAAAGTACTTCTCAAAGCATCTAAACTCACATCCAAGTCTTTATTTCGGCAATTTAGCTCCTCTAAGTCAAAAGTCAAAGCTTAAAGATTTTATGCAAGGTTATTTCTTTTTTTTAGGAAAATAGTTATTGAAATACTTCAATGTAAATTGTTTACTTAGAAAAGGATTATTTTGTAGAAAAAGGGATTAAGATTTCCTATCAAATAAAAAGAAAGAGAGAAAGGAAAACAGGGTGGCCAAAAAAGAGAAGAAAACACACCCTTTCCTCTAAAAATTGAAATTATGCATTCTTCTTTCTTTTTGATTAGTTGTTCAATAGACATGCAAGTCTAAACTCTTTTTCTTGGTTGCAAGGACACAGAAACCTTCGGATTTCAAGAACTGTGAGATTTATTTTACCTTTTCTTTTCAGTTTATATGATGAGTATGTTTGTTTTTCCTATATTTCCTATGATTGTTTATTTTAATTGCTAGAGTGGACTCCAAGTTATTATTGTAAACAATCTATTGCTAAGTTTGCTATCAAAACCGGAGTTGTGGTATATAAACTTGTGAATCAACTGAGTTTAATAATCGTTGCGAATTTATGTTATTAATCTTAGGAAAAACATTCGGTCAAATCAAATATGGACTGCGAACAATTATGTTTTATTGATTAATCAACTTATCTAATTCTTAAGGCTGTCATTGAATTAAATTACTAGTGCAGACACTGTGGTTGAATGATTGTTAGTGTTAGTTATATGGCATATTTGTTAACTAACCAATATTAAAAAGAGATAAATATTTAGCATATAAATTAATGTATTGTTTCAATGATCGGTTCTGATTTCCGTAGGTGGACGTCTACTTGAAACCAAGGTTTGTTCTCTTGATGGTTTTCTGATTTATTTAATTTAACTTGATTGTTTTATTCTGTTATAGCCTAGATAACCTCAAAATCCCCCCTAATTGCATTTCATTCAGCATAAAAAATCTGAACTAAACCTTCCTCGTGGGATCGACCCCTTGCTTGCTTTATACTATCTTGTTTATTTAAGCTATGGTAATTACTTTGTGTGACCACGACTTCACAACAAATTTTTTCTTGATTTTTTTTAAAAACTTGTTTTCAAGATCACAATAGATTTTTTTTAATAATGCTTACGATAAAAAAATGCTTTCGTTAAAACAATAAAGAGAAGCGTTAATAAGGAAATGAAGTTTATATTGAAGAAATATATTTATCCTTGATAATTTTATGCATTACCTTACTTACAAATATCTCTTTCTATAATTGTTTAATTACATAAAATATGAATTCCAAAAAGCGATGTAATTAAACATGGCCAGTGCATGACTTAGGTGTTAACCCATCCAACCTATGACCTAGGTTATGAGTTGGACAAGCTGGCAAATTTGATATGGGTCTATTCAAAAGGTTTTCATTCCACTATTTTTTATTAAAAAAAATTAAATTGATGTCATTTTTTTTAAAGGGTAAACTGAGTTTTAGCTAGGTTAACTGAGTCATAAGAGCACCCGCCAGGTCACTAGGCCATACTGGGTCAACTCCCACATGATTTACTTTGAAATTTAGCTCAATTTATAGGTCAGGTCGACAAATTACTATGTTAACTTAACAAGTCTAGCTGAATTTAATAATATTATTAAAAAGTTTGAACTAATTTTGGCCTGGTTGACAATGCACATGAACAATTGACTAGTTTAAACTAATTTTATGAATGTTAACTCAATGATACATTGAGTTTGATTCATCAGAGTATCTTATTGCAAGTTGCAATTTTTTCTTGATTTTTGTTAATACATGGCCATATAACTTGTAAATTTGAATGGTTTTTTTTTAATCATTTTATTGAAATTCTAAGCATGACAATGATACCTATTAAATGGACTTTATATGCGTGTGTTTAGAATTATGGTAGCTCATGCAATTATAGTTTTTAAAAATATATTTAATAAAAATATTTTTAGTTGTGGTTTTAAGAAATAGATTTTAAAAAGTATATCTTTAGTTAAAACTATTGTGAAATAGATTTTTAAATATATAATAAATAAAAAACAAGTTTTCATAAATAAAAATCAAGTTATTTTAACTTATATAAAACCAAGGTTTAAAATATCTTAATACCAAAAAGTCTATGTTGTTGCCGCATATATACAACCACAAAATGGAAGTTAAGGTATTCCAATTTCCAAGTATGATTCTGATCACGTGATAGTCACGTGAAACAATGTTCAAATATAATAGCACCACCCAAATTCAAAAATTGAAAATGCGTCTGATCCTGTTTGGATACAAGGCGTACGCATAAACCCGACATTCTCTTATTTTCGGCTTTTATATTTTTCAATTACATATTCATATTCCCGCCCATAGCGCCCTCTTGCTCTCCTCCTCGTTTTTTTGACCCATCACTAAAGCGGAACCCTCACTCACTCCAATCATAACCCAAGACAAATCTCCAAAAATACTCGCATCCAAGCCCCCCTTAAAAATTCATCCACTCTTTCTCCGATCTCTGATAAAAGCAGTGTCATTTTATCGAAATAGGAACCCTAGAAATCCAGTTCAGTCGCCATGAATCATTTCCATATCTATGAAGCTATTGGCCGTGGCAAATACTCGGTAATTTAAAACTTAAACCGGTAGCTTGTTTCAATTATTTTAAGAATGCGCGAATTTCTTCGAATCTCTGATTTTCGTTTTGAATTGTGTAGAGTGTGTATAAAGGTAGAAAGAAGAAGACGATTGAGTATTTCGCTGTTAAGAGTGTCGACAAGTCGCAGAAGAGGAAAGTTCTTCACGAAGTAAGGATAATAAAGAGGTGTTCTTGTTCCGTTTGCTTATTTAATTTCTGTTTTTGGTCGAATTTGGAGTAATTGATCTTTGATCAAAGTTGAATTTAAGTTTGTGATTTTTATTCGATGAAGTGCCTGTTTTAGCAACTAATTTAAGGCAGCTTAGTTGATTAAATTTGATGCAATACCTGTTTTAATAATTAATTTAGTGCAATTTAGTTTATTAGATTTGGGAAATGTTTGTTTTAGTAACTTATTTAAAACAATTTAGCCGCTTAAATTTGATAAATGTCTGGTTTTGTAGCTGATTTAACACAATTTTTAGTGTCATTGCTGTATCTTAATTAAGTACTAAAGATGCTAGTGAATTTTAGGTACCAGGTGCGTTTAAGGAAGTCAATGTCAAGTATGTTTGTAGTATTGGGAACTAGACGGGAATGAGCCAGCGGGTATATATTTTTAGTAAAAATTGTGGGAATGAGTGGCTTTGCTATTACCCATCGTTCAGAACACTCAATTTTGAGTTGAATGTGCTAGAAGTCATCTTTCCTTTTCTCTTTCTTTCTTTTTAATTTAATCTTTCTCACTTTTATTTTAGGCATGGGAAATGAGGGGCTGTAGAGTATTTTATGCCTACTTATCACTGTCTTAGAAAATTCAAGCGATGCTTGATGCTAGTTCTTATAGATGTCATTAACTCATACCCTTTTATTGGTATTATTTGCAGGTTAGGATGCTTCACTCCTTGGATCATTCAAATGTTTTAAAATTTTACTCTTGGTAAGGCTTGTTAGCATGGGGTAATAGCTCTCAAGATTCTTATTTTCATCCAATGTATTTATTTGTCACTTAGTAATACAGTTCATGCTTTTCTTTGTTTCATTAGCTTACCTTTTCGGTTTCTTCACACCTCCTGATGCATGTATTAGGTACGAAACACCATCTCACTTGTGGTTGGTTTTGGAATATTGTGTTGGTGGAGATCTCATGACCTTATTGCGACAGGTAGAGACTGTTTAATGTTTATTGTATGCCTTGCTTTTCTTTAATGAATTTCTCATTCTTTTGCTGGACACAAGGGGAACTGTGGAATTGATCATTCATGCTCAGGATTAAAAATAATATGACTGATAATTTTATTGGTGAATTGTTTTTAGAAATACAAGGCAGAAAAAAAAGGCAGGCTTTGTTTGCGATTTTGACCTACTAAAGATTAGACAATTGTTTAGTTTAACACAAAAGCATGATCATAATTACATAGCATGCATAAATATAAATCAAAGTAATGTACTTATATATGAAATTGAATTATAACAATTTCCTAGCATGCATACTAATATAAACAAAGCAAGTTAAAATAACTTGATAAAAAATTTAAACTAATATAAATTTTATAAGACACTTGTTGATGATTCTTATTCAAAGATATGGTGTTATTGTCAAGGATTAAACTTTTTGTCTTTAAGACTTAAATGCTTGTCATTTGGTGTAAATGATTTCTTGCAAGTAGTCTCTAAGGATTTCAACAACTTAACTTTTAAATGATGCCTTTCCTTTGCAAATCTATGAACCAAAAGATCGTGAACTCAAAATCTTTCTACGAATCTTTTACGTTTTAGTATGGAGATAACGGGGAAGAATTACAAAGAAAACAAGATCTTTACCTCTTGTATTCCTTACAGAATAGCGCTAACTCTTTTCTCTCACAAAATTACTAACTCGTTTCTCTTAAAGGTTATTACAAGAACTATTTATAGGAACACAACTTCATGACCTATTTATAGGAACACAAAGTCTTCATTTACATCATTACATGTCATTTTGATTTACCAACCACACTCACATATGTTAAATCCTAGCACACTCACATTTCACATCATTAACCTAACACACTAACATTTCCACTCACATTTAATGTGTATAAACCTAACACATTCATATTTAACAAAGAATACTTACATTGACATCATTACATATGTCATTTTGAATTTACCTTCCATTTTACCAATTAACCATTTCACCATTCACGTATAATTAGGTGAATAATTTCTATTAGGTGAATGTGAGTCAAGGGTTCAATGAGATCAATTTCTCATTCATCCACAATTTGTTTTAATTATGAGTATGTTTCATGTTTGTGTTAAAATAAATTTCTTACAATCCTTCATGTGAATGAAAATTGTTTAACCATAATAAAAGACTTAAAGATTCATAGAGAGATAATGACTTGGCGAATTATTACATCATTTTCAGATTGATGATAACTGTTTGGGCCAACGACAATCATTCTCTTAAATGGATGATTTTCTTGTGCTTCCTTTAATGTAAACACATCTTTAAAGAATGTAGCATTCCTTGATTCCATAATTATATTAGGATGAATATTCTTAATACTTGACTTGTATACAAGAAATCGATATGCACTGCTATTATAGGTATACCCGATAAATACACAATCCACAGTTTTAGGTCCTATCTTGACTAGTTTGAGATTAAGTATTGTTTGACAAGATAACACAAGAGAAATTCTGAAATGTTTTCTGTATTTTTCACTAAGAGAGCTACAATATATATATACATCAAGAAGTAGCAAAACCCTTAATTCTGGAATCTAATCATCATAATCAGATCCTTTTAGTCCTAGGCCTAGACAATAATTGAGGTCTTTAGAGAGAATCAAGGGATATACAGCTATGACAGAAATTGAATAAGAAAAGAAGAATATACTGACAGCTACAAAAGAAAAGAAGAATATACTGACAGCTACAAAAGAAAGACTGACAGCTATTAAAGAAATGCAAGAAGGAAAGGAGATATTGACATTGTTAACTTTGTAAGACACACCCACACTTTAAGATATTTGTAGGAAGATTTTCTACCTTTCCATAATTCATATGGTGTTTTCTCTAGCTTATTATGCGGTACTTTGTTAAGTACATAATTGACAGTCAAAGTTGCCCTCTCACAAGTTATGAGGAGCTCCTGAACTTATCAACATGACATTCATAATTTATTGTAAAGTTCAGTTCTTACATTCCGTAATGCTATTTTGTTGAGGTGAATAAGGAGCGATTTTTTGGTGAATAATACCATTTTGAGAACATCACTTTTTAATAGATACATATTATATAGTGTATTGTTTAATCTATTGAAGATGTAGTTTTTACATATAAAACATTATGATTCCAAACATTCACTGCTACCATAGTAATGGGATCAGATTCATCATCTGACAGCTTTAGTACTTTTTCAGTCAAGAACTTTGCCAAGTTCAAAGTGGTCAAATAGAACAATATTTTTTGTTGTGACCTTTTAAAGTTCAATCCATTAAACTTTTCAGGTTTCTCACCATGCACTGCACCACATAATGTGATGGTGCAATCCTTACTATCAAAGTAGAACTTGCCGAAGCAAAATTAGTTGGCACAACCAAGTCTTGAGTATAAAAAGTAGAAGACATGATGTAATTTATAAAAATAAAATAAAATAAACAATAGCCAATAATATTTATAACTATTTCGACTCTACAATAAGCACGTAATATAAAATAAGACTTTTAATAAAGCAACTTAAGTAAACAAAAGTATGAAATTATGCAACATAAAATCAATACATTAAAAGCTTAAGTTCCTTTACATCATATCATTATGTAATGTTCAAGCATGTTAATTAAAAAAAGCATAATCATATAAGCAAAATAGCATAAACCATCAATAATTCACATATTAAGACATATAAATAATATGAAAAACAATTTTTAGAAGATAAACTATAACTTTAAGAAAAAGATATATAATAACTTCTAAAATTAAAAATAAACGAAATCATAAAGCTAAAAATAGACAAAAAAGTTATAGATAAAACATATATAATTAAAATTAAATTTATATGTGAGAATATAACAAATTAAAAAAAAATTAAATTATAACTTAAATTTTCAACATGCTAAAATTCTCTTTAAAAATTAATCTATATATATATATATATATATATATATATATATATATATATATTCACAAAATAAACTAAACAAAGTCTAATATAATGGTAAAACCTTTCGATTGACAAATTAACAAACAAATAACAAAAGCACTAACTTGTTGAAGATTCTTGTTCTAAGATATGATGTTCTTGTCACAGATTAAACTTTTGTCCTTAAGATTTAAATGCTTGTCACTTGGTGCAAACAATTTCTTGCAAGTAGTCTTTCAGGATTTTAACAACTTGACTTTCAAATGATATATTTTCTTTGAAAATCTTCGAACCAAAGGATTGTGAACTCAAAATCTTTCTAAGAATTTTTTACAGACAAATGGGAAGAATGACAAGGAAAACAAGATCTCTATCTCTTGTATTCCTTACACAATAGCACTAACTCTTTTCTCTCACAAAAGTTCTAACTCATTTCTCTAAAAGGTTATTAAAAGAACTCTTTCCTTCCTCTTCTTCACTCTTCTCTTCACACACCAAAAACAACAATCATCTCTTCACAACTTCACCACCTATTCATAGGAACATAAAGTCTTCATTTACATCATTGCATATGTCATTTTGATTTACCAACTACACTCACATTTGTTAAATCCTAGCACACTCACATTTCACATAATTAACCTAAGACACTAATATTTCCACTCACATATAATGTGTACAAGCTTAACACACTCACATTTAACAAAGAATACTCGCATTGATACCATTGCATATGTCATTTAAATTTCTTTTTTTATTTCACCAAGCACGTACAATTAATTTGAATAATTTCTATTAGGTGAATATTAGTTAAAGGTTCAATGAGATCAATTATCCACAATTTGTTTTAATTATGAATATGATTCATGTTTATGTTACTACAAGTTTCTTACAGGCTTTGCCATAGGTTGCTGTATCATTATATGTGTTTTCCCAGTATAGCAATCTGGATAGTCTAGAAATGAGACGTTCATGAAGAGTTCATTTTTTTCTTAAATAAGAGAAAAAGAACACTAGGCGTCAATATACTAGTGTTTATGCCTTCTGTTTTGTTTTGTCTTTAGGCAACAAACAGGTTTGTATAGTCAATTACACTGAATCCTGTTTTATCTTCACCAATTTTCTACTGTTAGGAACGGAAATGTTGTGAAATTTGCACAGAATTTGGAATGCATATCAGTATAATTTTCTTCTAATTTTGATTTGACACTCAAGGTGACAAAAAAACTGAGACATTGGCCTCACAAAGCATTTGGGTATCTTATGCATTAAACCTATGGTGATAAATATGGAAGTTAGGTTGCACAATTGCCAATGATATTGGCTTGTAATTTCGGCGTAACATGCTGGATTCCCATCTTGTGAATTTGTTGTTGTTTCATGTAGTTCAATCAAGCAAATGATTTCAAATTTTGTTATATGCAACGTCCAATGAATGATAATTTCACCAAGATACTTTATAATTGACTTTCAGGACAGTCAGCTGCCTGAAGACTCAATTCATGATCTTGCCCGTGACTTAGTTAGAGCTTTGCAGTAAGAAATGCTGATTGGCAATTAATTTTGTTTCTATATGATGTCTGTAATAATTGTCTGCTTTCAATATTTTTTTCTAACAATGATCACTTCTGTCAGGTTCTTACACTCAAAAGGAATCATTTACTGTGATTTAAAACCATCAAATATCCTCTTAGATGAGAATGGACATACAAAGGTGCATTTTGCATTTTTATTTATGTATGGTTGAGTAATTTTCTAGTTTTTTCTATGCACATGATTGGTATTCATGCTCATTTGTGCAATGCAGCTATGTGATTTTGGATTGGCAAGAAAATTGAGCGATATAACAAAAACTCCTTCGTCCATGGTAGGTTGTTCTAACTGCTCAGCATTTAACACACTATTTGCAGAACATTTGACGTGGCATCACGACATGGAGCTCGTCCTTTTATTATCTGGTTACAATTTTTTATGACTCTTAACTTTGTTTTTATGTATTTACTTAGTTGCCACAAGCAAAACGCGGAACACCCTGTTATATGGCTCCTGAACTATTTGAGGATGGGGGTGTCCATTCATATGCATCTGACTTTTGGGCATTAGGCTGTGTACTGTATGAGTGCTATGCAGGGAGGCCTCCATTTGTGGGAAGAGAATTCACACAGCTAGTGAAATCCATACTCTCAGATCCGCCACCACCCCTCCCCGGCACTCCAAGCCGTCCCTTTGCCAACTTAATCAGTTCTCTTCTAGTAAAAGATCCAGCTGAAAGAATCCAGTGGAGCGAGCTTTGTGGACATGCCTTCTGGATGTCTAAAATTTCTCCAGTGCCATTACCTCCTCAAACGGCTTTTGATAATATGATTGAGCTTTGTGCTAAGCCTTGCCTCTCAGAACGTAATGGTGACAGATCTTTAGCAAATAGGACCCCTCCTAAACATCGTGAAAAAGATGCAAAAGGGACCCCAAAACTGGATGAGAATTCTATGTTAGGATCAAGAGGTCATGAGACACCAGTTAAAGGTACGCCAAGTGGCAGGAAAACTCAAACAAAGGCCTCTGGCAGGGTGGTTGAGGAGAAGCAGAAAGATCCTTCCAATGCTGCCAGGCGTGTTAATCTCTTAAGGTTGTCAAGGATAGCAAAATCAAATTTACAGAGGGAGAATGAGAAGGAAAACTACAGGAGGCCGTTGCCCAATGGCTCCGAGAATGATTCTGAGGTCAAAACTGAGAACACTGATATGGAGCTTGATTTTAACGAGAACGCTGAAGACGAGACACATGATGAACCTGATGGGTTAGATAACCCAAACAGTACAGCAGAAGAGGTGGTCAATAACATTCCCCAATCGGAAACCTCTCCTGTGGTAAACACACCTGCCTCAGATGAATCAAGAACAAATGATCAGGATTCATCTTCAGAGCATGTTGATATGGTTTCTACTCCACTCAGTGCTAGTCCTCAGCTCAGGAATCAGAGAAATAAAGAAGGTTTAGTGTCAGCCATTGAGTTTGATTCTTCAAAATCATCCCATGACCTTTCACAGGTCCTTTGGCATCCATCTGATCTGTCTGTCAGACCTGTAATGCCCAGTAGAAAAGCTGATAAAGTGTCAGATGTTATTCCCTCTCTTCCATTCGAGGCCTTGCAACCATCTGATTTTGTAAGGATGTCTAGGGAGCAGCTCGATGCACTCACCAATAAGATCATATCCATTTTAAATGGAAACACTAGCATCGGGGAGAAGTTGAATGTAATTAGATACCTTGAGATGTTGAGTAGCAATGCTGACACAGCCAATATCCTGACAAATGGGCCAATAATGCTCATGCTCGTTAAAATGCTTCGACTGTCCAAGACCCCAGCTTTGCGTGTTCAACTTGCTTCATTGATTGGCTTGTTAATTCGTCATTCAACTTTTATTGAAGACGATTTGGCTAATTCTGGAATTCTGGGCTCACTAACAGATGGCCTTAGAGACAAGCAGGAAAAAGTTAGGAGATTTTCCATGGCTGCTTTAGGTGAGTTGCTGTTTTATATATCCACCCAGAATGATCAGAGCAAAGATAACAATCCGCCAGAATCTCCATCAAAGGACAGCAGATCCACATTTGGCTGGCAGGTTAGTTTTCTACCTTACTTTCATAAATTTCTTTTTTGCATGCTATATTGCATGAAACTTGATTTTTCCATTCAATGAAGTTTCGTTTTTTCCCCATCTTTTCATCTGTACACATCTGTTAGATTCTGTGTAATGGAGAGACTCCTTTTTCTATGATTCACGGAGTTTCAAAAGTCATGCTCTGATAGGAAGTTCTGCTGATGTGTAATGTCTTTTTTTATGCGTCCTTTTATTCTGCTATTTTCTTCATTTAATAATATTCTTTTACTGGAAGCAGGTTCCAAACTCATTGATTTCATTGGTGTCATCCGTTTTACGTAAAGGAGAGGATGATATAGCTCAACTTTATGCATTGAGGACAATTGAAAACATTTGCAGTCAAGGGGGACACTGGCCAGCTCGCTTCACTAGCCAGGATGTGATTAGTAACCTCTGTTATATATATAGAGCTGTAGGGAAACAGGAGAGCATCAGGCTTACTGCAGGTTCATGTTTAGTTCGCCTGACAAGATTTAACCCTCCTAGCATTCAATCAGTCATGGAGAAACTGTCTTTCAAGGATACAGCAACTACCCTTGTCAAGGGCAGCCCACGTGAGCAGCAAATAAGTTTGAATCTCTTAAACATGGCTATGCTTGGAATTCATATGTTCACAAATATTGGACGGCACCTTTCAAACTTGGCGGAGGATAAGAATTTGGTCCCAAGTCTCGTGTCTCTTACTGAGCAGGGTAGTGACATTTTGAGGGGAAAGACACTTCTTTTCATTGCTCATCTTTGTAAAAATGCTAGGAGATGTCTACCACACTTTTTTTGCAATCCGAGGTTACTATCTGCCGTGGATAGGGTAGCAAAAGAGAAGGACATCTATCTCCAACAAAGTCTAGATGCATTTGTGCATGCTGTGGCATCTACTATACCTAGTTTACTTGATATTATAACAGGAGATATTCAGCAAATGATGGGAGGAAGGCGCCATGGTCACAGCTCTGCCATTGCACATCGAATTGCTCCAAAGACCAATGTTCATTTGTTTCCAGTTGTTCTTCATCTTCTTGGAAGCACTTCTTTTAAGTTGAGGGTGGTGAGCCATCAAGTTATGCAGCAGCTGGCAAATTTAGTCAAAGTCATGGAGACACCATTTCAGGTAGGAAGCTGGAGCTGAGTAATTTTTTGCTGCTTGTTTATTTCTTATTTTTACGTTTATTTTTCATTTTTTCTTTTAATTGAACAAAACTTTAGGATATAAAGTGCAAAGTAATTGTTTGGCTAGATTTCCTTGTCTAGATGTAAATAATTAAAATGCGGTTATGAAGTCTGAGGTACAAATGCTTGAACGAGTTGGCTTGACCCAGTAAAATTAGGGCATTACATAGTTGGCAAAATGCCTATTCAAGTGGCAACCTAATACACCTGCCATATATAGGGTATAATAATCCTTTTTTCTTTTGGCTGACTCGATTAAATTAGAGTTAATTTATTGTTTTGCAACTCGCTATGGAAAATGTTTAGTTGTTGAAGAAAGATAACTGCATGGCTGGTAAAATATAATGCTTGGACAAGTAGTGATCCATTATACAACAAGGTATAGGGTAACAAATTGCGCCAACAGATTGTGCGTAGCTCAGATGGATATGGAGTGGAGTAGACTTTCTTAAGTGGACATTTCCACAATTATCTTCTTATTTTGGTAAATAAACATTAAATTTCTTTTATGATGGAGCACTTCTGATCACCACAGGGAGCAAAATGATGATTCAAATACTGAAACATTTTTTTGTTTAATTTCCAGGGCAGAGATGACTTCCAAATAACTCTTCTTCGAGTTCTTGAATCTGTTGCAGAGGAGCGCCTTGTCATTCTTGAAAGCCCCAACATTTTCATTTGTGAAATCCTTCCTGGTCTAGCTGTTCTGTACAAGGGCAACAAGGATGGTGATGCCAGATTTTTGTGCCTTAAAATTCTGTTTGATGTGATGATCATTTTCTTGAATGAACCTTTGGAAGATGACCAAAGATCAGAGGCTTTAAAGTCCATATCAATTATTCATTTCCTACCTCTCTACCCTACCTTTATTGAAGATGAAGATCCCATTCCCATGTATGCGCAGAAGCTCCTTGTGATGCTCATTGAGTTTAATTACATAAAAATATCAGACATTCTACATCTGAAGACAGTCTCACAGTGCTTTGAGTTTTTGCTCGGTGACCTATCAAGTGCAAATGTCAATAATGTTCAGCTGTGTCTGGCTTTGGCATCAGCTCCTGAAATGGAATCCAAGTTGCTTTCTCAATTAAAAGTGGTTAGGAGGATTGGAAACCTTTTAGAGTTTGTGTATGCCAAGGACATGGAAGATTTTCTTGAGCCAACTCTTGGCCTGTGTAGGGCATTCCTTCTATGCTCGGTTGGCAGTAAAAGAGGACTTGCCTACAAAAAAGAGCCAGCACTTCTGAATGATTCTTCTGAGGCAAGCACTGCAGTTGATCAACAGCAATGCATAAGAGATGTAATGGACTTTGGTAGCAATGTAGGTGTTTTGCTGGAGTTGAGTAGGTCCTGTGAGGCAAATATTGGAGATATAGCTTCTGAATGTGTGTTGTTGTTGCTGAAGGCAGCTCCAAGGGAAGCCACAACTGGTTTTCTAACTAATCTGCTGAAGGTTAGTACAATCCTCGAGTCTTCGCGCAAGGGTGTTCCTCACTTAGTTTTGCAGCGGATACTACATGCTCTTGCTTATTCTTGTCAGCAATATTTGTCACATGCGATGATACTATCCATATCCATAAACGAGATTTCAAGGATTGAAGTCATTCTTTTGGAGCTGAAAAATTCAAGCCCCCCTGATTTAGCCAGTGCAGCTTTGCTTGCGGCCTCAGAGTTGCAGCGCCTGCCTCGTTGCATTTGAAGTCCTTGAGGTTGTTTGTTGGTTTCTTTTCTCTTCTTGGTTTGTTTCGCAAAGTTTAGGATTTCTGACATCTATTGGTTTCCTATTATTCACAGGTATAATGCATGTTAGTTGGCTTGTAAAAGGACGAGAAAGTCAGGTTTCCTGAATTCTATATAAAGGGTCATGGTCCTGCCCCCTCAGTCTTGAGGTGAGCTCAGTCTTTAATGCATATTACTAGGTTTCCTCTTACGGGCCTGTTTTTATATAATCTTTGTAAGCTTTCTATCATTGTTATAAACATGTAATCAAGTAATTTTTTACCTTCAGAATCGGCTTAAAAGCAACTAGATCATTTTTGCGCAACCTTGTCCTTTTCTTTAAGACTGCACATACTTGGGCATCGTGTGAAGAAATTAGATTATTCTAATGACTTGGAAATTGAACACATTCGCTTACATTGGTTCACCAATCACCGGTGAAAGCCCTTTTTGCTTTATCACAGTATTTTAATCTCAAGCTTCAACTTTCCTTTAATTATGCTGGGGCCTGGATGGAGATGGACATCCTAAATTTGTGAACTTGCTTGGAATTTGAAAGCTTGTACTTTTCAATTGACAATGAGTTATTATTTAAGTGAATAGACAGGGACCAATCAAGCTGAGCCATTAAAACCATTTCATTTGAGTTTGCTTGCCACTAAGTGATCAAATTATTTGACCTGATTCCATGGTAACATAATTGAATGAAGTCTCGGGATGACAGGTTTGAAATTATAGCTTCTAGCCTTAGATACGGTGGCGTTAGATTGTAGCAAGGTTCAGGGAACTGGATGCTGACGGCAGATGCTGTTACGTTCAATTTGATTCTTGATACGGTCTTGGACCATTTGAAGTTTTGGAGATAAGTCGTATCCTTACTCATCCATGTTATCTTTGATAAGCTTTGCTATGGACAGCTGCGACCGCTTGCATTGGTTGAGCCTAGCTGTCTGTGCTAACTACTGCTAATCATGCATGGTGGTCCCAAGAAACCACGCGTGTGTGATTTGTCTGCATAGACAGGATCAGTGACTACATGCAGCCACAGCTGGTGTTGGCAAAATCATCATTGGTAAGTTGAGTGGTTGGCTTCAACCAAATTTACCCTGTTCCTGCATAGTTCCTTTTCATAAAGAACTTTCATCTAGGTCAATTGGCCAGTATGCTAAGATGCAAGGCGTTTTATCACTTGTACACTATTATTTGTCAGACCAAAAAGTTGCTTTGGGTTAGATATATGGGATTATTATGATCCTAAAATTAGGGAAACCAAATTCACGGGACACAAAGGAATCTACTCCAACAAACATATCACAACAAAATTCAACCAATCTTTGTCTCTTCCCCATACATGCCAACGTGCAAATTCTCATCATCACCCATTCATTATATGCCACGTGGAACAGGACCCCACCTAATGATGCCCTTTTAAAATACCTCCATCATAACTGGCACCAAAAGATCCCATACTGTCAACTGGCACCCCTTTTTTTCTCAAACAAAACTTTCATTACCCCCACATTTTATTACTCTGTCCAAGTAAGTGTGACATTGATTTCTTGATCATTAGAATGGCCTCCTTTTGTTTTTTCATAGTACTCATTGTGCCTTTAATGATCTTTCCTTTGCTTTCTTCTTCCACTCAGCTAAATTCAAAAACCTCGCCTTATCCTATCTATACTTCACCACCATTCCTAACCAATCCTCCTCCACTATCTCCTTTCCAAGAACTGTCACCGGACATTGCTCCGCTATTGCCTTCTCCTGGTGGTGTGCTACCTTCCCCAACCGTATCGTCGGTTCCCACCATTCCCTCCACCCGAAGCCCGCCTAATCCAGATGAGGTGGTGGCACCAGGGCCTGATTCTGCTTTCTCACCCCTAGGAGCATTGCCGGCTTCCTCTGCATCGCCACGAAACTCGATAAACTTTGCTATTGCTGTGGGGTGTATAGCATATTGGTCAATCTAGATTTTCAAAATGTGAGTCATTTGCTGGCTAAATGATTCGAACCTTTTGAAAAGAGTAATTGATCTTGTAGTTCTAGTATTTCCATGTTCATCTTTCCTTGATTATTCTTCTGATGAGTTGATGCATTGCCATAGACTGTCAAATTTTTTTTCAAGGTAGACCATCTTAAGTCACGAACTGGTTGCATTCTTTAATAACTGCATCTCTTGAGAAGCTAGTGCCTCTGCAATTACGTCATGTCAGTGTTTTGATGCATGTAGTATCGGTTCTTGCCAGCAAAGGCTTCCCCTCCTGGAGTAGCAATTGGATTCCTGCTGGCACATGGTTTTGATCCGGATCAATATGGAACAAACTATTTCTATTCCATGTGCATGTGATCAGCACAAAAAGGACTATGAATTAGGTGATCATTTATCGAAAAATCTGTCACATGTTAACTAATCACGATTAATTTAATAATGCTTTTATCTGCTGTCCATTGTATCATTGTTCTTTTTTTTAAAAAAAGGTTGTCCTATGTGTTTCAAGTGAAAACACAAGTCTAACCAAGTCAACATGACAGCTTGGGATCAGTAACCAATTAAGCAAAACATATGTTCAGATCTGGAAAAGGGAGTTGCACATTTGGTTATGGCAATGCTAAGCTGTATAAAGTTGAGCTGAGTTCTTTGGCTAAGGATATCACCTGTATTCCAATACGGTCGTTGTTGATCTCAACCAGCTGCGGAAAGTTTAAGGCTAGAAACAAGAGGGGTGCAGCTCTCAGAAAATAGTAGGTATCCAGGAGCTTCTTGTGCAACCTAAAGATAAAAGGAGTTACATTCTTTCTAAGATAGAGTTTGGTTAGGAGTATCAGATAAGAGAGACATGCGCATGACAGAAATTAATGTATTTGGTTCTTGGAGAAGAAGACAATCCAATTTTATATTTTATCTCTAGAATGAAAACAAGTGAAAATCTTAAACCTTCTTTTCCAGAACACAACAAAAATATGAAATTCTTGTGATTGACAAGTGTAAGGTTTATGGTTAGTTTGGGGTTGCGTTCCAGACGGTTTTTTTCAAAAATTTTAATTTTTTTTACTTAAAATTATTTTGTTATGTTTTTGGATCGTTTTGATGTGTTGATATAAAAAATAATTTAACAAAAATAGAAAAACATTATTTTAACGCATTTCCGAGCGAAAAGCATCCTTGAAAACATAATTGCTACCACATTTTCAAACACCCCTTAATGTTTCATAGCCTTAATAATATAGGGATGAAAAATATCATCAAACCCAATTTTACTCATATACTGAAACTTCAACAATCTAATCTTAACTAAAAAGAAAGCAAGAAAATCCCAGGAGTGTCCATCAAATTAGGCATGACTCTGATTGATGAAGAACAAGAAAATGAAGGATATTATATCCCTAGTTTATAAGGTGTTATAGTCGAATAAGCATTCTTTTCATGCTTAGAAAGAGTAGCTAATTTTAGAAACTCCAAATAGATTAGAAAAGTCCACATTGCCCCTCTAGCTTTTTTTTGTTGAGCTTGGTTTCTTTATTTTTCTTGGATAAAAATAATGATTCTTTACTCCTTAGTTGTTGAATTAATTAATTTCCTTTCTAGACTAGGAAAATCATTAAATAATCTTTCCTAGTTTAGGAAATAAATTTGCTGCCCATTAGTTTCCTTAATGGACTAGGAAACGTTTTTTTTTTTTTAATGATAAGAATCCTCTTACATTAAGGATCAGATCTGGCCGAATTACCTTGCACAAAAATAGGAGAATAATTATTAATTTTTAATCCTTGTAACATTAGAAAAAATAAGCCTAAATAAGGTTGACTTTTGGGCCGAACACATCAACCCCCGTTAAGACTTGAATTGAGCTCTTCTTGGATTTAGATTAGATGAATTAGAGGTTGTCATTCATGCTCATTTGACGCCTCAAGCTCCTCTAGGTCCATCTTGACCCATATATTTTAAACAATCTCATTCAATGTCTCTTTAAGTTTCTTTACTTTAGCTCCTGTAATTGATCCACTTGGCACTGCAAATGGATCTCTAGCGTGATTAAGATTGGTGTTGAGCTGATCCTCGTTAGGTATTTTGATATTTTCACATGGATCATTTGTTATTATTGATTTGTGTAAGGGTATTTTTGTCTATGTAGTATTTTATGAACAATAAAATAAAAAAAATACCCCTAGGAGTAAAAAATAAATAGCTGTATTGGGTAGGGGTATATTGGTATTTTTCATTTTTTATATATAGTTGAATTGCAAATGAACCATTGGATCCAAGAAATTTAATACATTATGGTTAGAGGTATTAGAGTTTTTTAGATCTAGTTTTTTTTTTTAATTATTGGTTTGCATGAGGGTAATGCAGTAATTTACCATTAAAATAATATTTCTAATTAGAAAAATTTGATGGCGCGCCAGAGAGTGGGAGACGTCTCGTCTTTAGGGTAGCGCGTGCGACGTCTCCTAATGGTAAAAAATGAGATTCCGCCGTATACTTCGATTCCCACCTTCTTATCTTCCATCCTAGGCAACGTGTGTAGTTCAAATATTCCTGGTTTATCACTGGGGACCCTTCATTTCTCTCTCATTCCCCAAAAAATATATTATGGTCCTTGGTGTTATTGGAATTTTAGATTTATTCATTTTACTTTTGATTTGTATATTTTTGTCATTTTTCCTTCTGTTAAAGTTTTATATGTTTTCAATTTAACACTTTGTTTCTAATTTGTATATATAATGATTTTTTATTTGGTGCTCATGCTTTTAATTTTGTATTTTTACCCCTTTGCTCTTTTTACAAAGTTTTTATGGCTTTCAATTTTATCCTTCAAATCAACTTTTTTATTTTGGTTTTTTCAATGATAATTATGGTGATTTCAGTTTGATCCCATTCTTTTGATTTCTTATTATTTTTCTTGATTTTTTGTCAAAGTTTTTATAGTTTTTAATTATATCCTTCAAATCAAGCTCATGGTTTTTATTTTTTCAATAATAATAATAATAATAGCAACAACAACAACAACAACAACAATAATAATAATAATAATAATAATGTTAGTTATGAAAATAACAACAACAATAACAATAGTGGTGATAAAAATAAAAATAGTAGCAATAATAATAATATTATTGATGATGATAACAATAACAATAAAAATTAAAGTATTGATGATAATCATAATAACAATAATTGTGATTGTAATGATAGTGGTAGTGGTAGTAACAATAACAATAATTATAATAATAGTGCTAGTAATGGTAATAATAATAATAATAATAATAATAATAATAATAATTAAGATGATATTAGTAGTTGTGGTAATAATAATAATAATAATAATAATAATAATAATAATAATAATAATATGGTGACAGAAATAAAAATAAAAATGAAAATAATAATATTATTGATGGTGATGATAATGATGATAGTAATAATAATAGTAATAGTAATAATTAAACATTTGTTATCTCGTGTTGATTTAACCCTTATTAACATTGTTACAAATTTATCATGGTTGTTTTTTTATGTCATTTTTTAACCCCATTTCAATACCTAAACACCATTTTTTGTTACTAGGAGAGCGCTGCCGCTATTGATCAATAGCGGCAACGCTCTTCAGTCTTCATACTGTTCACTCTTCATCAACAATGCTCTCATCTTCAGCCTTCATCAACGACTTACTCTTCAGCCTTCATCAACAACGGTCTTTTTTTTCCATCATCAACGACTTCCTCTACAGTCTACACCGTAATTTGTTCCATTTATAATGTCATTTTGTTTGGTTGTTGAGAAAGTTTTGGAAAAAGATGTGACCTTTTTATTGTTATATGCTGATTAGTTGAACTAAATTTAATTAATTTCTTGATAAATTATTGTGCTTAATATTAGTTTGGTTTGCTAATGATTAAGAGGTGATGAAAGTTTAGATTTTGATAGACCAGAAGTAGACTGTGATAAGAAAAAATGTATGCAACATGAAATTATTCAAATCAGGAAGAAATTTGGAGGATTTTATGGGTTTATTATTATTATTTTTTGCTATGGGCTGATATGTGGGTTGTGAACTTTACATCCTTCCTCTTCATCAATATGGTTCTACTCTGTTAATAAGTTGTGATTAATGGAACAGGATTTGCAGTTTATGGCTAATTTGGCTTTGTGGATAGTTTACTTCTTAAACTATATAGTCTGAGTGTTATAATTATATAGTCTGAGTGTTAAATTATATTTGTTTATAGTTGAGCTTGTTGACCGGAGAGGATATCTTCTTTTTCTTGCCCAGATTTCGGTGGTGCAACATGATTATAGTCTAGATGCACTCTGCTTAGGGGATTTATATTACTGGTCATGATTATAGTCTTCTAAATTGTCACTACAATTTTTATAATTGTCTTCAAACTGCTGATAAGGTTTTGGATAATATTGGCTGCTTGAATCATATAGAACAATCTTGGATAATTTTATTGTCACTATTGATTTATATTACTGGTCATGTATTATGGTACTTCTTTTTTAACAAGAATTTAATTATAATCATAACATGTTTGGATTGATTACAGGGCTAATTTGAGTTTATTCTTGAATTGTTGAACTTATGGCATTTAGAAAAAATTCTTCTGGTAATAGGCTTGATGTGGGATGACAACATGGTATAGATATTGATAAAAATTCTAGAAAAGTTCAGTGCAAGTATTGTCAAAAAATTATCAGTGGAGGTATTTTTCGTTTCAAACAGCATTTAGCTTGCGCTCGTAAGGATGTTGAGCCATGTCAACAAGTACCAGAAAATGTTAAGCAGATGATTTTGAGTGTTTCGGTGAAAAATCTAGAAGCAACTGAAAAGAAAAGAAAAGAAAGGCTCATCAATATAGTGAAAGTAGAAATATGATGACGATGAAATAAAAGAAATTAGCTCCAAGGAAAAAAAGAAAAGAGAGCAACTAGTGGGAGTGGAAGTACACAAACAACCCTAAATTAATTGCTAAAAAAGCATATTAGAGAAGAAGCATGTCGACAAATTGTAAGGTTTTTCTACACTAGTGCAATTCCATTTAATTGTGTAAAAAACCCTGAGTTTCTTAAGGCACTTGAATTGGTTGCAAAGCATGGGCTAGGTTTCAAGCCTCTATCCTACCATGATATTATAGAGAAGTATTTGAAGCAAGAAGTGGATCAAACAATGAAATTGCTTAAGGAGTACAAGCTAGAATGGAAAAAAACAGGTTGTTCAATAATGTTTAATGGATGGACAGATAAAAAAAAAGGCATTGTATTCGTAACTTTTTAGTTAATAGTCCTAAAGGGACAATTTTTTTTGTCATCGGTTGTTAATTCTAATATGTCCAAGACTACTGATAAGGTATTTGAGATGTTAGATGTCATTGTGGAGAGGATTATGGAGGAAAATATTGTCAAAGTAGTCACCGATAATGCTGCAAATTATAAGGCAACAGGACAATTATTGATGGAAAAACAAAAGAGTTTGTTTTGGACACCATGTGATGCCCCTTGTATTGGCTTGATATTGAAAGATTTTGAGAAGAAGTTAGAGGTTCATCAAGTAACTATTGCTAAGGGGAGGAGAATCACCTCATATGTTTATTCAAGAACTATTCTTATTTCCATGCTAAGGCACTTTACAAAAGGAAGGGATTTGATTAGGCATGCTGCCACTCGGTTTGCTACTGCATATTTGACTCTAAGATGTTTGAATGATCATAAAATGCAGTTGATGACTATGTTTACTTCCAAACAGTGGAGTTCATGTAGGTTTGCAAGAATAGAAGAAGGGAAACAAATTCAAAATTGTGTTTTGGATAACATGTTTTAGCATGATGTCACTATATGTATTAAGGCAGCATATCATCTAATTAAAGTTCTTCAATTAGTTGATTCAGATGAGAAATCAGTTATGGGTTTTATATATAAAGCAATGGATGAAGCAAAAGAGAAGATACAAGTGAATTTTGATTCTATGAAAAAAATGTATATATCTTGCTAATTGTTTATTTCAAATGTTTTCATCTATTAATATGAATGTCTTTAGAGATATTTCCAATTGAGATATTCCTAGATTGTAATGATATTTTATATATATATATATATATATATATATATATATATATATTTATATAAATATATGGAATATTGTTGATGCAAGATGAGAACTTCAACTCCACATACATTTACATGCATCAACTTATTATTTGAATCCTCATTATCATTATAATCCCAATTTTAAGGTTAACGCCAACATTAAAATTGAATTATATCAATGCTTAGAAAGGATGGCGTTTAATGCAATTGAAATGTGCAAAAGGGTTGTTTGGCATTGAGGCTGCCAAGACAGCAAGAGATAAAAAAAAAAACTCCAGCTCAATGATGAGATTCTTACGGGGATGAATGTCCAGAATTACAAAGGTTCGCAATCTAAGTTCTAAACTTGACTTGTACTTCATTTGGATGTAAGCGTAATTGAAGTGCATTTGAAATAGTGAGTTTTTTTATTTTTTTTTTATTTTAAGTGTTGAAATATTTAATAAAAATCTTATACATTTGAATTGTTTATTTAGGTTCATATAAAACGAAGAAATCATTTGCATCCGAGAAAAATGAATGACTTGGTATTTGTAATGTGCAATCTGAAATTGAATGATAACCAAGTTAAAAAGCAAGCTGATGATTTTGGTGTAGTAGATGATTTTTCATCTGATAATGATTGGATAACCGAAGGAGAAAAACATTCAAACTTTGATTTGCTTGGTGCTATTGGCAATGCAACACGAAGAAAAAATGATCAAGAAGATGAAAGTGATGAAGAAGAAATTCCTAATGATGTTGAAATGGAGAGTCATGGTATTGAAGATGATTTGAAGATTCAAATTGATGACAATTTAGAGAATTCAAGCAGTTTTGAGTTAAATAACATTGATAATATTAGTGTTGGTACTAGTAGTAGCACTAATGTTCATAATATTGGTGTTGGTACTAGTAGTGATACTAATAATCCTCTTGATGATAATGATATTAATGAATGTCTGAGGAATAATGAGCAAGATGAAGGCAATGAAGCCAATTTTAGTTTACATGACACACCAGTAGATTGTTTGTTTTAAGTTTGTTAATTGTTAGTTAATGAAAAGTTACTTAAATCATGTATGAATTTTTATTTGAACCATGTATTGTAAGGTGCTTGAACTATGTATGAAAAAAAATCATTATAATTTTACGATTCGTTTTTACGATCTGAGTTTATTTTGCATTTTCCGTACCGTGTCAAAAATGTGTTTTTGACAACCTTGTCCAGAATTCAATCTTCTTGCAACATTGAAGCTCTAGTAATAGAGGCCATTTTTTTTTTCTTTCAATAAAAACAAAGAGAAAAAGGAGAGATCGGAGTGAAAATGAGGATTGTTGGTTGTTTGTGAGTTAGATTGCGAGGGAGAAGCGAAGCCAGTGTTGTTTAGTAAAAGGTATAATTACCTAAATAAAAAAAATATTTTATCGAAAAAAGAACTTATCAAAAATAAGATATTCATACAAAAAAAATCCAAATATCTAGCTTCCACTTTTTCATTATTTTTTAAATGAAAAATTTTATTTTAAAGTTCTACAAATAAAAAAAATATTTTACAAGATTAATTATTTATAAGATTATATTACAATGTACACAATTAAATTTTATAAACTCAAATATATATATATATATATATATATATTGTGTGTGTGTGTGTTTATAATATAATTGTAATATAATATGAATATTATAAAGATAAATATGATTAAATAAATAATACTGAATTTAAAATTTTGTGAAATAATTTCTATCCAAATCAATGATTTTCTTAATCTATCAAATAAAAAAGTAAAAAATTAATATAAAAAATGGTCAAATGGATGGATAGTGTTAAGTGAGATTTAGATTCTAGATTTCTTTGATATAAAAATATGGTATTGAAATTTTATAGATACATAAATATTTTAATGGTCTTTTTATAAAGAAGATTTTATAAGGAGATTCTTGTAATTTCTTCTAGATAAAAAGAGTGTTGCCATGTTAAATCAATGTTGTGAGACTTGGATTAGCTTGATAGGTTGATTTAGGATCTAGCAGATCTGAAGCATGAACAAATCTGGGTTGAGAAAAAAAAAACTTGGTTGATGTAGTCAAAAACTCGAATTGACTTGCTGACTCGGTCAAAACACGACCCTTAACCCATTAACTTTTTTTAAAAAAAAAATAGTTAAAGTAATATCGTTTCGATGAAAAAAAAATTTATTTAGGGATCAACTCTTCCAACATTTAACTTGTGCTTTGCCCCGATTCACCTTTCAAATATGTATTTAATACCATGACTTATTATTGTTGTTGGTGGTGGTGGTGGTGGTGGTGGTGGTTTGTTGGTTGAGTTTTGGTGGTCTTGTTTTCATTGAAACTTTGTACTATTTATAATATTATTGATTCGTCGACAAAGTGTTTTTTATTGACTATTTTTTACTTAATCAGACAAGACATGTAATGGGTTAATTTTGAACAGAAAAGAAAGATTAAATATGGCTTATTTAAATTCTAAATTTGTGCATGGATTTGGGCTACAAGAGTTTCTAATGTGACTTGGATTCATTGAAGACCTTTCTTCCCTCAGATATGTGTGGCGCCTAATGACTTTATAAATACTTTAGTTAAGCTATCTTTTATATCTTTTGGTTCTTTTAAGTTTAGGTAACTTGGTTTTTCATTCTAAATTTATGATTTTGAGTTTGATTAATTAGTTAAGGCTCAATGCTTGTTTGAGCTTAGTTATGAATTAATTTTCAACTATTACCCAAAGCTTATTTGGGTTTATGATTTCGAGTTTATTAATATAGGTTTTGAGTCAGTTTTGTAAGTGGATTAATTTAATCCACAAAAATAAATCCATCAAAGTTTTTATTTTCAAGAATATAAATACTCTTTGTAAAGACAAAATATTCAAACTTGAAAATACTATCCTTGTTAGTAATCTAAACTTGTGTACTATTAAGCATCATAAACCTTATAGATTATAACGATTGAATGATTATGGTGAGGTAAAAGTAACTAAGCAAGTTTTGGTTTCATTTTTTATTGGAAAGTATGTTAAGGAGGTTCTGTATGATGTGGTCTCAATACATGCAAATTACATCTTGTTTGAAAAATCATGATAGTTTAACAAATATACAATCCACGAGGAGCTTAAAAATAAGTATATTATTATAAAAAAGTATCACTCTTATATTTTTTATATACAAACATGAAGATCAAATAAAATTGAAGAAAATTAAGAGTAGTAATTAGGTGAGAGAAAAAAATTAGAAGCAGTCATAAGTCATAACCAAAACACTTATTTCACTTCCTAAAACTATTCAGAATATGACCGAGAGTGAAAGTAAAACTTGATAAATAAACAACCTTTTTTTTTTTTTTTTTTATGTTAGAGAGGGTGAGGTTATGCAGACGCTACTCTCTCTCTTCTAAGGCTTAATTCTTATATCCTTTTTTGGATCTGCATTTTCTCTTAAAATCACTGGTAAGTTTTTTACTTGTCTTGGAATTTTAAGTATATCATTATCACTTCTACTTAATTAATTACTCCTCTGTTTATTAATATTGTGTTTAATTTCACTTCACAATATTATATTTTTTTCACTTAGTTACTGTTTTAGTTTTAGTTTATAGTCAGGATGATGAGTGCAGAGCTTTTGGAAATTCTGCCTCGTGAACTCAAGATTACTTGTAAGTATTTAGTTACTATTTTCTCTTTCTTCTCGCTTAATTTTTCGTTTTTTTTTTCTTTTTTGTTTATTTTATTGATTTGATGACAATAATTTTTTTTCAAATATCATGTGATTAATACAAAATTATGTTGAAAACAGATAAATAAGAGTGTCCCAGCTGTTTAAATAAGAGAAATTCATTATTATCTTCTGTTTGTTGAAAGTTGAAACTCAAAATTATTCGAAAACAACAAATGGGTCATCAATATATTTGCTCACAATTTAATTTCCACTTGCAGCTTTACATTTTCTTTTTATCTCAGGCACCTTTTCTTTAATAATTATTGATGCTTACGTTTTGAATTTTGATTTTTTATGTTTTGGGATTTTTTTTCAGGTGTCGATTGCGCAGTTATGCTGGCAAAGTTGTTTGGTAAATATAAAAATCTGTTGTAATTTGCAATGTGATGGACTCTCTTTTTATCTCTGTAGTTGAGGTGAAGAGAGAAAGCTCATGCTCAATTCAGCTGGGCAATAAGTCTGATCAGTATGTTGCTTTCAAGGTGAGGTTCTTTTACGGCTTCATTTCTGTTGCACTCTTCTCTTTTTAACAGCTCCATTTTATTTTATTTTACATTTTTTTAATCTAATTATACTCTTCTATGATCATGGGAGTGCTGGTTTATCTGCAATGAAATTGCAGTGCAGATGCTAATGTTTATTGAAATGAGGTCAAAGTAAAGAAGTTTGGTTTCGGAAAATGATACAAGTATGCCTAAATAATTCAAAACGTTTTTTGCAGGTGAGGACTACACATCCCCGAAAAAGTATTGTGTGCGGCCTAACACGGGTGTTATTAAACCAAAGTCAACTTGTGATTTCACAGGTTTTTCCCATCTTCCTATGCTCTGCTTATATTCAAAAGAAAATGTCTCAAACATGTGTTTGTGACCAGTTTTGAAAAAAAAGTAAAAAATGATGATGCATGTGGCCTATTGTATACTTAATGTTTCAAATGAAACAATGATCCAAGTGCAATTTAATCATGGAAATAATAAAGGCTGTTATTCTGGATCATAAAAGGCTGCTTGGTAAAGTCTAAGATGGACTAGCATGACAAGTAGAATTTTTTGATCAATCAAAATTTTAAACCAGGTCTGGACAAATAAATGGAAGCACTGAGTTTCTGCCTGTCTTATTCTATCAGAATCTGTAATGGATGGTTTTTTTTCTTAATTTTCTGGTCATTTCAGTTACTATGCAAGCTCAGAAGTTCTTGGTTCAAAGTACAGCTGTTCCCCCTGGGACAACTGAAGAGGACATTACATCTAACATAGTAAGATTTAGTTTCATTTCTGTTTTGTTTTAAATTTTCTCTTTAGTTTCTTATTTCTAGTTTGGCAGTTTTCTAAGGAGGGTGGGAAATACAGTGAAGAGAAGAAGCTAAAGGTGGTTCTCATTAGCCCACCCCATTCATCATTTTTACTTCCAAGCAGCGGAGAGCTGAAGAAAGATCCTTGTTATGACACTTCATTGCTCAGAGATCTAGGAAAGGATGAAATTGAAAACATTCCTCCACCTCATGAGGTAAGAGGTATTTTATATTGTTGTTAAATGTAGTCTCGACAAAGCCTTGCTTCTTGTCCTACCTCTGTCTCTCTCCCCGCTACGTATAGAGTTTACCCGATGCATCATCAACTTTTATAGGAACATTCTTGTGTGTGTTTTCTATACACCTTTATACATGTTTCAGCATTTTGTTATACTTGCCAAGTGACTATTTTCATAACTAGATCCGTAGGAGTTTTTAGCTCTGTTTCTATAGGTGAAAGGGGCAGGTGTTCGATCTCCTCCGCTGATCTTATGCAGTCTTGTTTGACAAATGTAAATGAAAAGTGTAAAAGGTAACCGAACATATGATTAGTTGAGAGAAGTTGCAAGGAAATGCTTTAAAATTTAAAATTTTGACACAACAAAATGATTATTGGTTATCTTGTCTCAGTTAGCTGAAGATGTTCCAGTCTTCAGAACTGCCATGGATGCTAATGAGTTAGGAGGAGCCAAGGATGCTGATGGTTCAATACCTGCTGATATGGGGGAATTGAAATCTTCTAAGGATACAGCTGAACCAAAGTTGACGAAGGATTTTGAGGAGTTGAAGTCAAAGCTACATGCAATGGACTTAAAGCTAAGAGAGGTCTTTTCTCCTCTAGTATCAGTTTATTGGCGCCAAAACCTTAAACTCGGGCTCAATACTACCATTTATCACAAGATAATATTTTGGAAAAGAGCAATTGAATTCCTTGAGTCATGTTTGATCTTTGAACGTGGAATAGTGAGTTTTTATTTTGAAGAGAGATTTTTCCTTAATGCTACACGACACTTTTTATCCATTTTGTTATTATCTGTTTTTGCAGGCTGATCATACCATTTGAAGCTCACTGATGAGAGGAGGATGGCCACTAAAGAGAAGGATAAGCTCAAGCATGAAGCATTAAGTAATTTATTTCACAGGATCTTTTTTTTAAAAAAAAATATTAAGGCTAATAACTCTGATTAAAACCTTGAAAGTTAGTTTTCTGCCATTACTGCCTGTTGGTCTGCAAATAGGATAGGTAATAGGATTAGACAACTGGCAAGAGATGGATGTAAAAGAAATTATTTGTTTTTCATAGTTGTAAATATATTAAAATAGTGAACAATGATGTGTGTAATTCTAAATATATAAATATAGTGCCTATAAATCAGTATTTTTTAAGCTAAAAAAACTGTTTAGAGTTGCAAAAAAAAAAAACTTCTAGAAGAGATTATTAATATTTATGGGCTGAACTAGATAAACAATGAGCTAAAAGAAATAGTTATTTATGGATGAGGTCTAAGTTTAAATTTTAATTGGTAAAAAACAATTTTTTATAATTTAAAATATTATTTTACAATAAACTCAAGTTAGGTCTAAGACGAGTTGGGCTAGAGTATAAACGGGTTTAAGCTCAAAACTCACTTTGTCTAGAATATTTCACCTTTACAAGCTTAGATGTTGTAGATCATTTCAATAACTGACTTTATAATCACTAGAAAAGTTTTGTTTCTTGTCCTCTAATATGAAATAGAATTTTTTAAAAAGTTTCAAATTTCATCAAAACATAAGTTGAGTTTTTTAAGATTAATTTCTTATTTATCCATAATTTATTTAAATCATGTTAATATTTTATGTTAAAAAGTATATGTTGGAGATTGGAGATTAAATTTCAATAAAGTTTTAACTCAAAAAATAACTGACTGTTATTTTAATTTGATTTCAAATATGCACTTTAATTATTATTTTTAAATAAATTTCCAGCATAAAGTAGAAATCTTAAATGTTATATAGGGCTAGCAATAGTGTTTTTATTTGTTTCTTTATGATATTTATTACGTAGCGCTATTAAAAATCATATTGCCCTTGACTTTGCATGATTGTGGTTATATTCCCAGGCAAATGTTATCCAGTCCCCTGGCACCATGTACTTTAGGCGACCTGACCATTTCTTCGTTGGAGGACCTTGAGTTCCTCTGCTGTCTTTTAATTTTAAATCGCCTCTTCACAATATTGCCACCTGATTTACAAGGCCATGCAAGAATTTGGACAGAGCCAAGCCTCTCCAGCTCAGAACTCCAGCCCCTTGTTATATAATCATTTCATTTCTGAACATGCCCAGCAGTATCAAAGCAATTTTCATATCATTGCTTCTAAGCTACAGTACTGTCTCAGTCTGTGCATGCCTATTGATAACACATGATCGGGGCGATTCTTAACTTTAACGTTAGACTCTGATCACGTTATTGTTATTGCCTTGTCGGTATTTGTTAAGGAATAACAACAAGAGAAGAGCTCAAGTGGGTTTCCCCCTCGTATATGTATGTTTGGTTGCTTTGATCAGTCGATTCCTTATTCATCCATAGGAGAAACCTCAGAGGCGTTCTATTGCTTCGAATGGTTGGGGGATTGCCCTGGATGATCACATATAGGTGGGTTTGATTGCCACACAGGTGTTTTATAGCGTGTGATTTATGATATAGAAAGAGTCTTGAATTTCTTCTGGGTGTATATCACTCTAAAAATTCTTGCATTTGCAAGCATCTCTCTCTGAAGAAAATTTGTTTCCTCTGCGTTCTGCAAAGCCCTTTTCTCTTGCTATGCAAAAGAATCAAGCTGTTCTCATTGGTTTTATGGACACTGAAAAGTTAAAATAACCAGAATATATATATATATATATATATATATAAAAGAAAGGTTAGAAAATTAATACATATGTTTTTTTACATGGTTTTATGGACATGATTTTTTTCATTTTTAAGATTTCTTTTAATCTCATGACAAGGATATATGAATAACTTATTAAAGATACATTAATTCAAATATATATTTCCTTTCAAATTTTGTTCCAAACACAGGGATTTATAACAAAATTTAAATCAATTCTACTCATTAATATAAATGAATTCAATTCGGTTGAAGAAATCGTTACAAACAATCTGTAAATCTCTCGTGAATTTGGTTTTAAATAGATCATCTAGACCTTGATATATTCAGGAGAAAAAAGTACCAAGTTGCTTTTACATATCAGCTTCGAATGCTATTCTGGTTTGAGAGACCCTACTGCTGATACCACCATAAAAATTCTGATTCAGTCATCTAAGTGGATTTCAATTATAATAAAAATAATAATATTTATAACACAAATAATAATATTTTTTATATTAATACTTTTAATTATAATAAAAATATAATATTTATAATACAAATAATTATATTTAGAAACCTAAGACCCAAGAACCCTAGGTCCTAATGCAGAACCAATAATCTTGGGTCAGGTGGGGCTGCAAGATTCAAGGGATTTGGGTTTGCACTCTAGCCACACCCAAGCTCCTTGGGTGAGACGCCTCTTTCTTGTTCCAAGTTTCTTGGGTCTGGAAGGGGATGCTTGACCCAAGTTAATAATAATAATAATTGATTTTACCCTTCAAATCAATTCTATATTTTTTTATAGCAATAATATTTTTTACAAATTTAATAATATTAATTAATATAATAATATTTATAACATTAATAATAATATTAAACTCGTCTGACCTAAATTCTTATAATATTTATAACATAAATAATACTATTTTTAATATTAATATTATTAATTATAATAAAAACAATATTATATATATCACAAATAATAATATTTTTTATATTAATACTTTTAATTATTATAAAAATAATAATATTTATAACATAAATAATACTATTTTTAATATTAAAACTTTTAATTATAAAAAAATAATTATATTTATAATACAAATAATTATATTTTTTTATATTAATACTTTTAATTATAATAAAAATAATTATATTTATAACACAAAAAATCTAAGACCCAAGAACCTTGTAGGGGTAAGCAAAAAAACTGATTTAACCGAAAAACCGAAAAAAATTAACCGAAAAAACCGAACCATAAAAAAAACCGATTAAACCGATTAGAATATTTAGAAAAACTTCTGTTTCGATTCGGTTTCGGTTTTATAATGTTTAAACAGAACAACCCGAACCGAACCAAGCTGGTTTAAATTAAAAAACAAATCTATAAATACTCATCAGTCCTTACAGTCACAGACATGCCACACAATCCACACGGGTCACACCACATTTCAAATTTTCAATCCTCACAGTGGCACAGTCTCCCACAACACTCAAAAGTCTACAGACTCTACACCCAATTAATTATTTGTATTTCAACTACCCTTACCCAAGCTCTCACAAGTCCACTCACATCTCACAATTAATTTTTCACAGCACACAACACAATTAATTCTTCGCAGCACTAATTCTTCGTTCTTCAAAGTTCAACCACCCCAACCCAAGCTCTCACACGCCACACCTAACCTTCTAATATTCATTCTTTAATCATCTCCAGATCTATCATCCCAGCAACATCCCTAAGCCTCAGCAGCAGTAAGATTTCTTCAATTTATAGGTGATTAGTGGAGGCAGTAAGGGTTGGGGTTGGGCTTAATTTTATGGTTTGGGTTGTTGGCAGTTGCTGTGTTTTTTTTTTATGAAAGGAAAATGGGTAAAGAAAGTGGCAGTGGGCACTGGACAGTATTTATTATGGTGGTGATTGTTTGTATTTGAGAGTATGGTTTTCGGTGATGTAGGTTTTTGGGTTTGTGATAGTGAGGAGTGATTGATTACTATAAGAGAGCATGATTTGTTTTTCTGGTTCTATAGAAGGATATTTGCTTGAGAAAAGGCTGGTATGGATTCAACACTGTCGTGGGGGCTGCTAGTGATGAAAATGGGTTTGATTGTGGCTTTTGGATGTTAAAAAACAATATAGGTTTTTTCGGTTTTTGACATAGAAAACCGAACCGAACCGAATCGAAACCAGTTGGTTGGAACCAGGTTTGGTTCGGTTTTGGTTTTTTTTAAAAAAAATTGGTTTGGTTGTTTTTATAGATAAAAACCGAACCGAACCGAACCGAAAATGATCACTTCTAGAACCTTGAGTTATAACACTGGACCCAAGAGAAATATAATAATAATAATAATTTTAATTTTAATATCAATAACATTAATTATAATAAAAATAACAATATTTATAATGCAAATAAGAATATTTTTAATTTATTCATTATAATATTAATTATAATAAAAATAATAATTTTTATAACATAAATAAGAATATTTTTTATATTAATACTTTTACTTATAATAAAAGTCTTGGGTCCTGACATCAGACCCAAGTGAGTTGAGTCTTAACACAGGACCCATTAGCCTTGGGTCCTACGCAAAACCTAAGAGAATTGGGTCTGAACTTAGTACTTTTAGGTCCTTAAACTTATTGGGTCCTGTTGTGTAGCCGGACCCAAAGCTATTTTGAGTACTGCCTCCAACAGGACCCAACATATAATTTATTTATGTATTTAATAATTCATATAATTCAAAACTACTGAATAAAAAATATAAAGACAATAAAACATTGATAAAATTTTAAATCTCATACATTAATGTTATAAAATTAAAATATCTTCTATTGCCCAAAATAATATTATATTATAATATTTATAAATTATTTTTTAATGGATTTTATTGTTAAATAATTCTCTTATATAATACAAATATATAAAGTATATGATGTGAAACAAAAATTTATTAAAGGTTTCATCAACTTTAATATGATAATATTTAGAGAAAAAATTTAAAAAATTTCAATTTTTTTTCAAAGAATTTTTAAAACGAAAAAACAATCATGTCATAAAAAAAATTCAACACAATCTCAAATGAAAAAAAATTATGATCACCTAACTTTTAACCAATATAAAAAACTCCTATCAATTTATTTTCTCTTTACTGTATGAAAAAAATTACATGATAGAAAAGAAAAAAATTAAAAAAAAATTATTGATGGGTCCTGCTAGGAATAGGACCTATATTGATAGGTGCTGCTCGCAATAAGAGCTATTTATTTTAATATTTATAATATTAATAATAATATTTAACTTATCTGCTCAAGTTCTTATATTTTTTTATCTTTTAAAAACAAATTATGTTTTTCTTCTATGGTAGTAATAATGTTTTTTTAAAATAAGGTAATGACAATAACAATAGTAATAATAATTTTTTATTTTACCTTTCAAATCAAATATATTATTATTTTTCAATATTAATAATATTTTCTACAAATTTATTAATTATTATATGAATAATATTAATTATAATAAAAATAATAATATTTATCATATCAATAATAGTATTGAACTTGTCTGACAAAAGTTTTAATAGTGATAATTTTTTTAAAAAAAACATTATTAACGATAATGATAATAATAACAATAATAATAATAATAATTGATATTATATTTTTTTTTATTTTTCTTCTTTGCAGGGTCTGCAGACCCAGCTGCCCGGGTCTAAAGACCTAAGGTGCAGGTCAGAAGAGACTCCGGCGTGCGGGTCTGCACCCAACGTGTGGGTCTACAGACCCATGCACACGGTCTTGCAGACCCGCTCGCCGGGTCTTTAGCGAGGCGTGCGGGTTTACCTAGCGTCCAGGGCATGGCAGCCTCATCGCCAAGTGTCTGCAGCCTGGAGTTGCTGCCAGGCACGCTGGCTGGCCCTAGGGCCAGGTGTCTGTTACCTGGGCTGCTGTCAGGCGTGCGGGTCTGGCCCTATCGTCCTGACTTGAAGCCGAGCGCCAAGTGTCTGCAGCCTGGGTCATGTGGCCCCATCAAAATCCGAACTGATCATTTTTTTCTCAATCAAAAAGTCAACCCCACCCCTACAATCTTTGCAACTTTTTATGACAATGACAGCTTTATTATTATACCTCCCTAACTCACAGTACTTTTAGCAAAAAGAAAACTCAAATAGTATAGTCCACAATGCATTCACAGTCTAGTCTATAATAATTTACGTTAGTATATCAACCAGTGCAATACACAGTAATTCAGTTACAATAAAATACTGATTCTTTTAAATATATTTAATTTGGTCTGAATTTATGCTGTTCAGAATTCCCTACGTTACAGGGTTTTGCATTTTCGTCAGGACGAAGTGTGTGTGATATTTGGTGCCAAAGTGTCAAAAATCTATACATCAAGACAAACAAACAAACAAAAAAGCTCGATTTTGCTCTTTGAAAATCCCAGAATACAGTAAGAAATTGACAAATCCCCAATATGGGAAGAATTACAAAACTCTGTTGTGTGGAATACAATCTCATTTGACAAGCCATAGCCACAAAAAAATTACAAGCTCCGAAAGGAAACAAATTACAAGCCACTCAGGTTAACTCAAAATTCTGTCAATGGCACCTCCCCACTCTGAAATCTTTTTTGCTATTAACAAATTTCACACCAAAAGCCGATTGCACGCAACGCATGACCTAAATTCAATGATTAGTATTCTCTAGTTCTGAAAATATCTGTCACTGCCATTGATGAACGCTTTGGTCAGTGGGGGAGCAAGGTACAAATGGTACAAAACCCCGGCCACCAAAAACAGGTCGCATGAAGCTATTATCAAATTTTCTCCAATAGTGGTGGACTGTGTGAGAAGGGGTGCTCAAGAGCATCCTTAAGCTGGTTCGACGGGGCACGTTGTGGCTGGCCTGGTTGTCCTCTGAATCCTGTCTATTGAGCAGTGGCACAGCAAAGGATTTAGGACTAGATGGTTCAGAAGACAACATGCTGGCAGTGTGTTTTTGTGATGGAAGCAAGATCCTCACTAGTGGTTTAGTCATCAATCCAAACACCTGCATGGATCCAACAGTTTACTGCATCAGTCTTGTGTTTGAAACTAACCTTTGATTAGCTCAGTTTCCTGGTAGCGGATTGGAAATTACAAGAATCATACGCGAAAACGAAAAGTGCATAATATAAACTTTGTGGAGTCCCTATGCTACAGTATCTAGTTCAAGCCATTGACTGATCTTAACATAATTGCAATAAACGGTGCACCATTTTAAGAGCAATAAAAGGAAATGAAAATGAAGTTGGATCACAAAATCCAATCTTCAATTCAGATTCTAGCTCCTGGGGCTTAAATCAAGTTGACTATTAAAACATCATATCTACAACAATATGTTGGCTGGAACGGTCCAGCCTCGAAAGGAAAACCTGTAACTATCGTTTCTAGCTTTAAACATGGAAACTGTAAAAGTTTGCACTGAGCTAAAGTGTGCCATTTAAGCACAGGCAAGATGGTAAAACAGCAGGTTATTTCTCCTCCTGTTCTCCACGGAGATGATGCATTGTCTTACCACTGTGCTGAAAAGGACAACTGTAATTGTGCTGGTGATCATGATTGCATTGCCATGCAAATGAGTATGGCCTGACCTGGTGAACTGCAAGAATAGTAATAAAATTATAATTTAGATGAGAATAAATATGCAACATAAGAGGATATAAAGACCCTCAAAGGCCTTAACCATTGGTCTATTAAAATCAAAATAAAATCTCCTAGTGGAAATTCTAATACTGTTGGTGGATAGCAGGAACATTTCATATGAAACTATCGCCCAGGCTCATAGCTGAAAGATGTTTAACTTAGTCTGTGTTTAAAAACAAGAAGGAAAGCCCTATCATCACAGAACAGATTGAAAATAAAAAAACAAAACAAAAAAAAACAAATCCAATAGAAAAAGAATGCTTTTCGATCTTTTTAACCTGATTATAAGCAAGAGCCATAGAAACAGCACCACGCATAAGACCTGCCCACCATATTGTTACCTTCCAAACAAAAATTCAGGGTGACATTAGACATCAAGTGATTCACACACGTTAAATGCCAGAAACCAGAATAGCTTGAGAGCATACTTGTTGCTTTATGTCTATTTTCTCATACGGGAACTTCTTAGTCAAGTTGGATAAAAAGGATAAAGGGAAAACAAAGGCTGCTCTTCCAACTAGAACCAATCCCAAGAGTATTGAACTCACCATAACTGATGTTCCAGGGCTGAGAATTAAGAGAGAGTTAACCACTATATTCAGAAAATGGTGAAGATAATTTTGTTTCAGCTTGTATTTTACGATCTTGGAATGTATTTGTGTGGCAACTAATCTCCCATTTTATGCTTAGCCTCACCTATCACTTACAACCTTCCATTTTTCAATATCCAAGGCATCCATGCCAACATAGAGGAAGATGAAGATCTCAGCAACAAATGACCAAGTAGCAAAAGCATGCCTGAAATGTTCAAGGAGAACCCCAAGTAATGTGATAGCTAGAACAGAATTTGAGGTAAAAATAGAATACAAGAGATTTTGTATGAATTGCCACAAACACATTTCAGGATATGTAACTCAACATACTTAGTTGTTATCCTTGAACTTTCAGTTACATTGTGCCATGTGTAATGAGACATAACAATCCCACAAAAGAATACAGTGAGAATGGCGCTTAGATAGAATAGCTGCAAGAAAACCCGAAATTCAAAAAATGATGGTTAACTGCTTTCACCACTGAAATTCAATCTAATAGTAGAAAGCACAAGCAAACGAGGTCCTTGGAGAGGTACTCTATGATTGAGAGAAATCTTACCTCGGCCAACATATATGAAAGGTAAGCCATGAGTATCATAAGAGCAACCTCACGATCGGTAGAATGCCTGGATTTTGTGGCAAAACAAAAATTTATTAGAACACAAAATAATTCCCAGCATGTTATTCTAGCAAATATTTCTTTTGTCACCTGAGCTACCACGGAAATATATGTAAACATGAAACAAACTTGAGGAATACGTTGTGAGATTTTAAAGATATTAAAAAGAAGTGAAACTCCAATATCAAACAGCAATCTCAAGATAAACTGAGATTTCATCCACTTGCAATTGAGCTGCTGTGGTTGTTAATTTTTACTGTCCTAAACCTCTATATGGGATTGAAACTACTCATGAATTTATGTTTGATAATGATTTACTAACCTGCCGAAGTAGAGCTTTTTGATAATGTATGCACTAAGTAGTCCAGTCTGCAGGAGCCAAAAAAGTGTGCAATGTCACAAAACACAATATATACAGAAAAATCACATGCTAATCACACAAGCATGGGCGCATGCGTGCACACACATGTATAGAGAGAGGGAGAGAATTACTAGAACTCCCAGTATGGTGCTTGAGATAAACAAATATAGAAAGTTTCCGAGAAATTCAGCTGCAATGCTTGAGTTGATGTGAGATAGGTCAATGCTCTGAATTGCATGGAAAAGCACCACTGATGTTGCATCATTTACTACACCTTCCCCAAAAACCAGACTGTATAATAAAGGCGTCTCATCCTGGTTAAGAACCTGCAACAACACAAATTGAAGTACTCAAATCACTTTTTCTGTGTGAGTTGCTTCAAAAGTTGTAATCAGACCATATCTTCACCAGGAGTCTCATACCTGCAAGGTACAAACAGAATCCGTGGCTGAAAATATTGCTCCAATTGCTGCAATCAAGGCAAGAGATGAGCATACACAAGCAAGCTATCTGATGGCAGAAACAGAGTCTTGAAAACTTCGAAAATAAAGAAAGAATGTGATATGGAATATACCAAGATAGTCTCCAATTCTGAGGGAACTGATGTTCATTTTCTTGAAAAAGTGAGTGGCGCCTATGCCAGAAACAACAAATTAATCACAAATAGAGTACAGCTAAGATCATTATTCAGCACTAACAAGACAAAGTATTGTCATGAACTTGATGTTTTAGTGTACCTATTGAAATGATGGCAGTGGATATCAGAGTACCGACTGCGCCAAACAGAATGATAGTCATGAAGTTGCGGAAAAACTGCTTCTTCTTTACCTGGAACCTGGTGGGAAGACAGAATAACTCATGAGATGTCCCAGCAACAAAAATTTCATGACAACTGAGCTATTCTAAGGCTCATTTGTTTCAAATATCGAAGAAAATTAGAAGGGAAAAAATAGCTTTTCGGTGATGATGCTTGGCATAATTCCATTGTACACATAAAAATCTGAATCAATCTCAAGCAAGAAAACAAACACTTAAGGTCTCAAGCTTAAAATGAATTGATCAGCAAATGATACAACCCTAGTACTAATAAAGGAAAATACACACACACACTAACTCACCCAGCGTTAAAGATGATTGGCGGAAGCAGATAAATAAAGAATAAATCTTCGCTGAAAACTAAGAGATGCGAGCTCTTTCCTCCTGTTGTTAGCAAAATCACAACTCCAGTGCACAAACCCTGCATGCATTAACTCACCATCAAAACCTCTATAACCCCACAAAAAAAATAACATAAAAGCAAGCAAATGAAGATACTGACTACAGCAAGTGCAGTAATGGACTCGTTCATCCATCGCTGCTCCTCTAGTAAATGACCAATTACTATACACGCACAAAGTAGTGCCACGAACAGGTTTATTGGCACCACTGAGCTATGATCAGACGATAACATTGCTCCCATTTTCCATAAAATATCTGCCATGCTAGATTTAGTTAAAAAAAACAAATAAAAAATTTCTTCTTTTTGATCAAGTATTTTGCTGTTTCAGGATATAAAAAGCAAGAAAATATTAATGTTACAACAAATTTGGATCTTGAAGAAGCTAAAACTTAAGGGAAATTGACTATTTTTCGAAAACTTCAGCAGAGTAAAGCAAATTTGTAGAGTGACAGCGAGAAGCCGGGAAAGGGAGGGTATATATACAGTTGGAGTTGAGAGTCAAAAGGTTCAAAATTTTAAAGCATGAAGGCCGTTGATTAAGAGTTGTCAAGGGGAGTCGACGGTTGTGATTACATGAGGAGTTTAAGTGTTGAGTGTGGGGATATGTAGTTAATGGAACTTTGGAAGGGAGTGGAGGCAAAGAAGAATGTAAAGTGAGGAGGAAAGTTCATGTGAAATGATTATGTCGTCTACAGAATCTATACAACAATGGAAGCCAAAAAACAAGGAAAAAAAATTGAAAATTAGAAAAGGAAATATTTGGAGGCTTGTTTTACCAGGAAGATCCGAATATAGTTTTTAAACTTGGCTTGGATAAGTTTGAGATAAATATTAGATGGATTTATTCGAGTTAATTCAAATTAATTTTATTTTATTTTATTTTATAAAATTATAAAATAATATCATTTAAAAATAATCAACAACTTTTTATTAAAAGTTTCTAGGCTGACAGGTTAGAGATCAACTTGAATTTCTAATAGGATAATACTAGTTTAATTCTTCTCCAATTTTTTATCGAAATTTGATTTAAATTAAATACTAAGTTATCTAAATTATAAATCAGTCCAGGTTTTAAAATAGTACTCCCCCATCAGGGTAAATGACACTTAGATTTCATAAGATTCATGTATCATTACGATAAAAATGAGGTTATTATATTATATATGCCATGTTCAATTCTGTGTACCCGGAAAATATATTAGTCTTGAAAATATAGGAATTATGCTGAAAATATAGATTTTCTGGGTGATGAATGGAAAAATGAAGATGTTTGTGAAGGATGGGGTCCGTTCAAAGCATTTCCTTTTTTATGGAGAAAAAATCACGCACGCATTTTGTAAAGCAGGTGAAGTTGGAAATACAAGAAGAGAGTTTGTGTTTATTTATTACTAGATAATTATTTGAGCTATGCCTTGAGTTGAATTAAATTTTTTAATATAAAAAAATACCCTAATGTTTTTAACATGTTTTCTAACATAAAAAAAATTATATGAGGATTAACCTGATGTAATTTAATCAACTTTATAAGTCCAAAAACATCTCGAATAGGTGGTAAAAATGTAGTTTAACTAAAAAAATCAAGATCAATCTTTTTAAAAATATTAAAACAACAACATATTTGATCGACTCGAATTTACTCAATGTTAACCTGTCAAATTCCCGACTCGGATCATAAGACCCTAATACCCTCTAGAAAGCAAATAAAAAAATTAGTAACCTTAATTTTCAATCAACTCAATGTTAAATGATGAAATTAAAAATAAAATTCAATTAAAAAAAATGAGTCAAATCAACCCAGGTTAACCTGAAAAACCTAAGTCATGAGACCAAGATAACCCCATAGAAAAAAATCAAAACAAATTATGAAGCTCGATCCCTAGTCAACTCAATGTTGCGGGACGAAATTAAAAAAATAATTAAAAAAAAAGACATAAAAAAGCAATCATAGTCAACCCAAGTTAACTGACCGAACTTATGACTTGAGTCATAAGGCTGAGATAACTTTATAGAAAGTAAATCAAAACAAATTATAAAACTTAATTGTCAATCAATCTAATATTGAAGGATAAAAATGAAAAAAAAATCAATTAAAAAAAACTGAGTTAATCGGGCTAACCCATGACCCGAGTCATAAGACCGTGATAACCTTATAGAAAGCAAATAAAAAAATGAAGCTTAATTCTCAATCAACCTAACATTGAACAATGAAGTTGAGAAAAAAAATCAATTAAAAACAAAAACAAAAAAATGACATGAAACAACACGAGTTAACCTACCAAACTCGGGTCATGAGATCAAGATAACTCAATAGAAATTAAATTGAAATAAGTTGTGAAGTTCAATGCCCATTAAACTCAATATTAAAAAATAAAATTAAAAAAATAAAGACCAACTTGAAAAGGGCCAAAGCATTTCACTGACATTGATACATTGAAATGCAAGGCTTTTTAGTATATGTTAATTATAATTATAACTATAAAGAAAGTAAAAGATGTGGTGTTTCATTGTAGATGCAGATGAAAACATTGTCCATCCTCTCACAATTCACTCTAGGTTAGAGTAATTAATATATTTTTTATTTTGATTCTCGAACTTTTTTTTCCTCGTGTGGATCCTTATTTGATTAAATCACAACCCAATTGCTTTTAATTTGTTGAGCTAGGTCAAAATTAAAAGACAAAGGAGTAAAATGAAAAACACAGAGAAACTACATTACCATTTCCAAAATTGATTTGAAAAGTTGACTTTGATTCTCTTACTTTACAACTCACTTATTTTCAGTGCCTTCAATTTTTAAAAAATCTACGTTAGTTTAAAGCTTCATTTCTCTTATTTTTTTAGTTCTGGTTCGAGATGCAAAAGAGAAAATCACTGGATTTCCGGGATAGAGAAAAAACATTGGTGTACATCGATTCTGACTACCAAAATTATCAATTTTGGTGTTAATGAGTTTTGTTCAATGAGAGGAGCTTCACTTGGGTTTTTTTTTTTTTTTACTTTCAAATTTTATGAGAGAATAGATCTGACATTGGGAGGTTTCTAGGTTTCAGGTTATTTTTTGTTTTTGGATTGTTTTTAGGTTATTTGAAGATATAAACAAGTTTATTTAGGGCTTCAAGGTATTTTTTTGGTGTTTTAGGTCAAAAAAATAGTTGAAAATGATTTTTTAGGTGTAAAACACCTCTACCTTGATTTTACAGCGACCCTATAGTTATCAAAATCTAGGCATAATAAGCAGTGTCGCCTGCTCTACTCTTTTTTTTTTGTCCAAAACAAATAGAGCTTTTAAAAAAAGAAAAAAAAATATCAAAGCTCAAGCGTGTGAGTCTAGGCTAACAAACTCATACACCTAGCTTTTTTACTAAGGGCCAAGAGTGATGAGCCTCCCAGACAAGCGTGCTTGGATTTATTTTTTATATTTTATTTTTTCAATTCATCTTTCTGATTTTGTGATTTTTTTAAAAAAATTTTATTGACTTTTCTTTTTAATTTTATAATTCAATATTTAGTTTATTTTAAATTGGTTTTGTTAGTTATTTTGTTTTGCTTTCTATTGAGTCATCACGATCTTGAATAAATATTATGTCATTTTATCAATGTTTGATTTAGCAAATATTTATTTTTGCTATCTTTTATTTATATTCATTCAAGTTATTTTTAGACTCACCAGGTCTTGAATCACATTAAAATAACATTTATGTAATTATTTTTTTATATTAAAAAACACATTAGCAATAATAATA
>Ga0307515_10001674_pt1 | contig 49400 bp, 44 predicted proteins | sample 17_EM_MG_FD_194513 | JGI IMG/M metagenome (GOLD analysis project Ga0307515, IMG submission 194513) | Populus trichocarpa ectomycorrhiza microbial communities from riparian zone in the Pacific Northwest, United States - 17_EM | ecosystem: Host-associated > Plants > Roots > Unclassified | place... | reverse complement strand
ACCAGGTAGCCAACCTGTTCATGCGATGCCGCCATACCTCGAAGGCGCAAGCCAAACGCGAGGCACGCACCAAGGCTTTTGCTGCCTGGGAAAGGGTGAGCTGCGCGCCGATGATGCCCTTCCTGGCCTGCTGAGATTGCGCGGCGATTTGCGTCACAAAGTCGCTCGTCCGCCGTCCAACAAGTTGACAGTACCCCTGCGACTGCCCCATGAGGTCGATGGCTCGCAGGGGACGTTCCGGGCGCCGCGTTCGAGCTGCACGCTGCGTGCCGGTAACGACTACGAGGCGGTGCAAGCCTGGTTGTCGCTGCATGAGACGCCCGAGACCCTGAGCGCGTACCGCAAGGAGGCGGAGCGGCTGATCCTGTGGGCGGTCGTGGACCGCGGACGGGCGCTGTCGTCACTGACCACCGAAGACGCGATCGCCTATCGTGGATTCTTGCGTCGGCCGACGCCACGCGAGCGCTGGGTGGACCGCGCCGGCCGCGCTCGTCGGTGGAATGGCGCCCCTTTTTAGGGGCGCTGTCGGCGCGCTCGACCGCCTACGCGCTCACGGTGCTCGGCGCGATGTACCGGTGGTTGATAGAACAGCGCTACGTTCTGGCCAACCCGTTCGCCGGCATCAAGGTTCGCGGCACCTCGCGGGCGGCACCTCTGGCCACCACGCACGCCTCTCGCTTCAGCAGTAGGAGTCCGATGCTCAGGATGAGCCGCGCAGCAAGAGCCAACGCAGATGGCAGCCAACCGGCCCATCGTCGGCAGCTCGGGCGGCGTGACACCGGACAACCGGCCCACGCACGTGCCGGTCCACTGGGCGACGTTCAGCGTGGCCCGTGTTTGAGTGAGACGAGGTAGGTGATTCCTCCGGTTTGGCGTCAGGCCCGTGTACCTCTCGCGCTCTCAGAGAGCGCGCGACATACAGAATTGCGCGTTGATCGGCATCGCCGAGGTCAGAAAGCCGAGACAAAGGCCACGACCGCGTTCATGACGTCCAGGCTCGACGACGAGCCCATCCGCGCGTCGATGGAGGCCACCCCGTGTTCGGCACCCAGCACGCGTTTGAGCACGAGCTTGCCTGCGCAGGTGGTCCACGTGTCGACATTGCCGGCGCTGACGAAGTCCTGGCTCGCCAGCGTGCCGCTGCACACGATGGAGGTCCGGGCCTGCTGCTGGTGGAACTCACCGATGACCACGTCGTTGTCCCACGCGGTCACCGAGGCTTGCACCACGACGGGGTTCACCGTCCAGGTCGCAGCCTCCCAGACGCCGGCCGTCTGCATGACCTCGTCGCTGTCGCCGATGATGCCCATGTAGGGCTTGGCGGCGCTGCCCGGTGCGCACGGCGTGGCAGCCTTGTTGAACTCGGAAGAAGCCGGGCCGGCCAGCGAGACGTAGGCATTGAAGGTACCGGCCGACTCGCACCACATGCGATTGGTCATCACGCCGCCCATCGAGTGACCCATCAACGTGATGTTGGCGATGCCGTACTCGCTGCGGATCTTGGCTGCCAGGGCTTGCAGGAAGGCCTTGTCGTCCCGCCCGGAGTTCATGGCGTAGTTGCGCCAGGTCGTGGCGTTCGGCTCGCTGGAGATGTGTTGACCCTGGGGTACGACCAACATCACCTTGTTGGTGTCAAGCCATGTCCAGTTGACGGTGCTGAAGGTGGTCGTGCTCGCGTTGGCGTTCAGGCCGACCTGGTACGCAATGGCACTCTTGTTGCCCGCGCCTCCGTGCAAGAGGACGATGGCCCGCGTGGCGCCCGCAGTGTTGTAGATATCGACCGCCGCATCGGGATAGCCGGCCACCGTCGTGGTGATCAGTTGATCGACCGGAATCGCGGTCGGCGTGGACGAACTCCCGCCGTCGCCGCCCACCCGGGGGACAGCCGCCTGATCGAGATCGCACGCCACAAGGTCGTCAGTGCCGCCAAGCGTGCGGGCCCCCAACTCAAGCAGACCTTTGCCAAGGAGGGCAAGGGGCTGCGCCGGCGTGCTGATTCTGGGCGGCCTGGATGATCCGGCGCAGGTCTTCGTCGCCGATGCACTCTCCCGTCCTCAAGCCGGCCGCCGCAGCGTGCGCAGCACCTCTTGGTGCAGCGCGTCCACCGCACTCGAGCCTGCCGACGCCCGGCTGCGTACCGCCGTCACCTCCACCGAAGGCAGTTCGGGAAGGCCGTGCTTGTCCTGCAACTGCATCAAGCCCGACGGCACGCTGCACCGGGTGAGCACCGCGACGGCCAGGCCGCTCTCCACTGCGGCCAACTGGCCTGCCAGGCTGGCGCTGTTGTAGACCACACGATACTCGCGCCGCTGCGAGGCCAACGCGGCCAACGCTTTGCGGCGAACCAGACTGCCTAACTCGTACGCCGCAATCGGCAGCGGATCGCGCTGCCAGACCTCGTGCTGCGGCGCGCCCACCCACACCAGCGGTTCACGAAACAACAGGGTGCCGCGGTTCGCACGGTCCCGAGACACCAGAGCCAGGTCGATCTCGCCACGCGAGATCTTGGGCAGGAGCGTGGTCGACTGTTCGCACACCAGCGTGATCTCCACACCGGCATGGCGTGTGGCAAAGCTGCGCAGCACCGGCGTCAGGTAGGCGGCGGCATAGTCGTCGGGCACGCCCATGGTCACGCGGCCGGTGAGCAGGTGGCCGTGCAGCGCGGCCTGCGCCTGCGCATGCACTTCGAGCAGCCGCCGCGCATGGCCCAGCAATTCGGCCCCTGTGGGCGTGAGTTCCAGGCGTCGCGGCCCGCGGTTGAGCACCGGTCGGCCGATCGCGTCTTCAAGCTTCTTGAGCTGCATGCTGAGCGCCGACTGAGAGCGGTTCACCAGAGGTGCGGCTGCCGTCAGCGAGCCCGCATCGACCACCGCCACGAAGGCGCGCACCCAGTCGAGCTGCAGATCGGAGGGCACGGTTGAAACTCCAGTATTCGAAAATCAAATACTAGCATCCAGAACAATGCGCTTGTCGCGGGACGGCCTCCACCGAACAATGGCGCCATGACCAGGCTAATCACGCCTCTGCCCCGCGCACCCGACACGGGCACGGGCATCACCTCTCCGCGCGAGCGCCAAGGCGTGGCGCTCATGCTTGGTGGCGGCCTGCTGCTGGGAACGATCGGCGTGTTCGTCGAGGAAGCCGGCCAGGACCCGCTGACCACGGTGTGGTTTCGCTGCGCGTTCGGTGCGCTGGCATTGCTGCTCTGGGGTGGCGTGAGCGGACGCCTCGGCGAGTTGCGTCTGCGCGGCGCGGCCCTGGCGGCGGTGCTGTCCGCCAGCGTGTTGATGCTCGCCAACTGGGCGCTGTTCTTTGCCGCCATCGAGCGCACCTCGATCGGCGTGGCGACGGTCGTCTTCCACGTGCAGCCGTTGTGGGTCCTGGCGCTCGGCGCTTGGTGGCTGCGTGAGCGCGTGTCGTGGCGCCAAGCCAGTGCGGCTCTGCTGGCGCTAATCGGTCTGGCGTTGGCCTCCGGCGTACTGGAAGGCAGCAGTGTTGGCGGTCAGCACTGGAACGACCACCTGCTAGGTCTGGCGATGTGCCTGGGCGCCTCGCTCAGCTACGCCGGTGTCACGCTGATCGCTGCGCGGGCCCTGGGCGCGAGTTCGTTCGCGCTGGCGTGGTGGCAATGTGCGGTGGGGACGCTCGCGCTTGCGTGGTGGCCCAGCTTGCAGGGTTGGCCCGTCGTCGGCGCGAGCTGGGTCTGGCTCGTCGGCCTGGGCGTCATCCACACCGGGCTGGCTTATGTGGTGCTTTACGCCGGCATGGCGCGCCTGGCCACCAACCGCATCGCGTTGCTGCAGTTCGTGTATCCCATCGCTGCGATCCTGATGGACTGGGCGGTGTACGGGCGCACGCTCGATGCGGTGCAGCTCACTGGCGTGGCTTTGATGGCGGCGGCGTTGACCGCCGTGCGGCGCAGCGCTTGACACGCACAATGAAGCCGGGTGGTGCCAGGGCTCGCGAGCCGGCTCCTCGCGTTAGCAGCTGACGAACGAAGCGAACCGCCGGAGGTGGCAATGGATCAGAAGGCGAGGCCCTCCGCTTTTGGCCTCAACCCGGGCAGTCGGCCGCGAAATGACTTCCCATGGCCTCGCCAAAGGCCTCCACGTCGCGCAAAACCGCCGACGCGGAGTTCACACCCACGCGGACGTCTCTTGGCAGGCATTCCGACGGGATCTCGCCGTCTCTTCGGGAACTAGCGACGTTGGCGCAGGCCCTTGGCGTGGAGAACTTCGGCGATCTGAACGGCGTTGAGGGCGGCGCCTTTGCGGAGGTTGTCGCCGCTCACGAACAAGGCTAGGCCGTGGGTGACCGTCGGATCTCGACGCACGCGTCCGACAAAGACCGGGTCTCGGCCGGCCGCTTCCAAGGGGTTCGGTACCTCGGTTAGAACGACGCCGGGCGCGCGCTTCAGTAGCTCGATCGCCGTTTCGGGCGAGAGCTCGTGCTCAAACTCAGCGTTGATCGACACTGAATGCCCAGTGAACACCGGTACTCGCACACAGGTACCCGAAACCAGCAGATTCGGAATGTCGAGGATCTTGCGGCTCTCGTCGCGCAGCTTGATTTCCTCGTCGGTATACCCGTCCTCAACAACGCGATAGTTATATGGGACCACGTTGAATGCGATTGGTACCTTCCACTTCTTCGGCGCTGGGAACTCGACACCCGTGCCGTTCCGCACCAACGTCTCGGCGTCCGCAGCAACTCGCGAAACTTGGCTCAAGAGCTCTTGGACTCCCTCGACGCCAGCGCCGGACACAGCTTGGTACGTGCTCACGACAAGTCGCCGCAGAACCGCGGCGTCGTGCAGCGGCTTGAGTGCCGGCATCGCGGCCATGGTTGTGCAGTTCGGATTGGCAACGATGCCCTTCGGGATCTGATCAAGGTCAGACGGATTCACTTCAGCGACCACGAGCGGCACGTCGGGATCCATGCGCCAAGCAGACGAGTTGTCAATCACGATGGCGCCGGCGGCTGCGACTCGAGGAGCCAAGGTTCGGGAGGTTTCGCCCCCGGCGGAGAAGAACACGATATCGAGTCCCGCGTAGTCAGCGGTTGCTGCGTCCTCCACTGCGATTTGAGCGCCGTTCCAAGGCAACCGCTTACCAGCTGAACGCTCGGAGGCAAACAGTCGCAACGAGCGGACGGGAAAATTGCGCTCCGCCAAGGAAGCGATCATGAATTCGCCGACCAGGCCCGTCGCGCCGACGATGCCGACGTTGATGTTGTCCGGATGGGTCAATTCTGCATCGCTCACGTACGTTTTCTCCAGGTTATCAAGAACGATAGGTCTTTCATCGTACCGCGCCGCGCCGCGCCGCCGCTGTTCTCGGCCTTCGTCAAACAACGACCAACCTCACCGCTCCGTCAAAGGGCAGCAGCACTGTTACTCATTCACGCAGGAATCCTTACCAGAGATGCGCTGAAGTAGCGCGTATTTTTCGGGATCACGAGCGACCAACATTCGATATGGCGCTTCAAGCGCGCAGTCTGGCTCATCCGTTCGGAATCATGCTGTCCAAGTCCAACCTGGAATTCAAGCAACTTGTCGATGACGAGATGCGCTCGCCCCTGTTACCCAAAGGTGGCTGGAAATGAACCACACCCCAAAGGTTACAAGCACGTCACATTTCGTCGTAAAACGTCCGAGCATCGACGCCGGCGAGCCCATCTAATCGCTTGGCTGCCGGTTTCAGATGCTTTGGGCTCGCTTGCGGTGCCAAGCGCGGCAATATTCGGACGAGAGAAGTATGTTCAATCGAGTGACTCACACGTTCCTGTTGGCGAGAATCACTCTCTTGGCGACGATGCTCGGCATCACCGCCTGCGGGGGAGGTGGCGACAGCGGGACACCGTCCACACCGACCCCGGCGTCAGTCGACCAACTGACCACCACGACGGTGGCGGGCCATCCGCATGCGCTCGACAGTTGCAACACCACCGGCGCCACGCGTGCCATCGCCCTGTTGCAAGGCGGTGGCGACAGCGAGACGCCGCCCACACCGACCTCGGCGCCGGTCGACCAACTGGTCACCACGACGGTGGCCGGCTATCCCGATGCGGCGGTCGATATCTACAACACTGCGGGCGCCACGCGGGCCATCTTCCTTTTGCACGGAGGCGGCGGCGACAAGAGTGCCATCGCCTACGAGGTCGGCCTCAACAGCGACCCGACCACGACCACCTTCAGCACCATCAACTGGGCATGGCTTGACACCAACAAGGTGATGCTGGTCGTGCCGCAAGGTCAGCACATTTCGTGCGAACCGAATGCCACGACTTGGACCAACTACGCGATGAATTCGGGTCAGGACGACAAGGCCTTCCTGCAGGCGCTGGCAGCCAAGATCCGCAGCAAGTACGGCGTCGCCAACATCACGTTGGTGGGCCACTCGATGGGCGGCGCGATGACCAATCGCATGTGGTGCGAGTCGGCCGGCACCTTCAATGCCTACGTCTCGCTGGCCGGCCCGGCCTCTTCCGAGTTCAACAAGGCTGCCACGCCGTGCGCACCGGGGCGCGCCGCCAAGCCCTACATGGGCATCATCGGCGACAGCGACGAGGTCATGCAGACGGCCGGCGTCTGGGAGGCTGCGACCTGGACGGTGAACCCCGTCGTGGTGCAAGCCTCGGTGACCGCGTGGGACAACGACGTGGTCATCGGTGAGTTCCACCAGCAGCAGGCTCGAACCACCATCGTGTGCGGCGGCACGTTGGCGAGCCGGGCCTTCGTCAACTCCGGCAATGTCGATACGTGGACCACCTGCGCAGGCAAGCTCGTGCTCAAACGCGTGCTGGGTGCCGAACATGGGGTGGCCTCCATCGACGCGCAGATGGGCTCGTCGTCGAATCTGGACGTCATGAACGCGGTGGTCGACTTTGTCTCGAGTTTGTGACTTTGAAATACCGTCGGACGCTGGACAGCGGCGTGGTTGGGCTCTGTCGCAAAAAGCCGGTGCGGCGAGCATCCATCAGATGGTCCCCGCTTCACATCGTACCCAAGAAGATCACGCTCGACACGAGCGACGCCAACACCGCTGCGGTGCTCGGCCTGGTGGCCCACAGCGGCGCAGCCATCGAGCTGGGCCAGTCCAAGTATCTGAACAATCTCATTGAGCAGGATCATCGGGCCATCAAACGCATTGTGCGACCCATGCTCGGCTTCAAGGACTTCGACTGCGCGCGCAGGCTGATCGCGGGAATCGAGACGACACACATGATCAAGAAGGGGCAGCTCGATTGTCCCCAAGGCCGGGCCTTGTCCGCTGCTGACCAGTTCTACTCGCTCGCCGTCTGATCTTCATCTGCAATGCCAGGCTTCCCTAGGCTCGACGATTTATTGCGACAGAGCCCCAATCAGCGACCAAAGACTATGCGTGACTTCCTCATGCCCACTGTCGTCGCGATCGCCAGTAGCTTGTTCACCCTGGCACTGGCGGCTCGAACGCCGGGTTTCATCGTTACCGGCATGCTGTTGGTCGCACTTGTCGTCCCGGTTGTCTACTGCAGCCGGAGACGACGCGCCCGAGACCAGAATGCCTTCGAGAGCATGCTCGGCCATTTGGCGGAATTCCGGCTCCCGTTACCAGATGGCGTGAAGGAGCAGTTGCCAGCAGCGCTGCTACCGTTGGTTATCGGGCACGAGACTGTTTTCCGCGAGATGAATCGGCGCTATGCAGCACTGACCGAGCGCGTCGAACGCTACTCCTTCATGGAGATGCACAGCGAAGACACGGTGATGCAGGTCGATGCCGATGGTGTTGTCAAATACGTCTCGCCGGCCATCCGGATCCACCTCGGCTATACCCCGCAGGAGCTTGTCGGAACGCGCATCCTCGATCGGCTGGACAAGAGTCAGGTCGAGCGCTGGGTCAGATCGCTGAAGGCGGCCGCCCGCGAAAACCGCGCGGCGCTGATCGAAGGCAATTGGCAGCGTAAGGACGGCCGTTATGTCGCGTTGGAGATCTCTCTGCGCCATGCCCGCGGCTTGAATGGCAGCGTAGCCGGAACGATCAGCATGGCGCGAAACGTCGAAGCGCGCAACGCGCTTCGCGACCAGCTCACGCGCGCGGCGCATACCGATCATCTGACGGGGCTGCCCAACCGTGCGGCACTCGCGCCGGCGCTTGAGCGATCTCGCGAGCGGTGCAAGGAGAAGCCATTCGCATTGTTGTTGTTTGACCTTGACCGCTTCAAGCAGGTTAACGACTCGCTTGGCCATAACGCGGGCGATGCTTATCTCATCGAGACAGCGAATCGCGTCCGCTCGATGCTGCGTCCGGCCGATTGTCTCGCTCGCATGGGAGGTGACGAGTTTGTCGCGCTCATTGACGGCGTCGACAGCGAGGAGGAGGCCCACTCGATAGCAACGCGCATGATCGATGTGGTGAGTCAGCCCTACACCTGCCATGGAGCACTGCTCCACCCCAAGACCTCGATTGGCATCGTCCTGAGTGACGACTCGGATCTGTCCAGCAACGAACTGATGTCTCGCGCCGACCGTGCGCTGTATGCGGCCAAGCATCAAGGCGGCAATCTGGCGATCGTTCACAACGCGCTCCTCAGCGCGTCAACGCGGAAGGACTTCGCCATCGAGCAGGAGCTCGCACAAGCGTTGGAGCAGGACCGTCTGTTAGTACATTTCCAGCCGATCGTCGAAGCAAGGTCATGGCGGCCGGTACTCGCTGAAGCACTCGTTCGCGTGCGGAACAAGGACGGCAGTCTGCTCGAGCCGAGCCATTTCATCGACGTGGCAGAGAGGACTGGGCAGATCTTCCAGATCGGCCAATGGGTGCTCGAACAAGCCTGCTGGCAGGCGCGGCGACTCGAAGAGGACGGGAGGCCCATGTCGATCAGCGTCAATGTGTCCCCCCGCCAACTTCTGCATATCAACTTTGTGCGCAGCGTCGAGGCCGTGCTTGAACTCACGGAGGTTGCGCCGTCCTCCATTCTTCTTGAAGTCACGGAGTCGGCGGTGATGGAAGACATGGGCAAAGTCGAGGACATTCTGAATCACTTGCGCTGTCTTGGTTTCCGTCTTGCGCTGGACGACTTTGGTACGGGATATTCGAGCATCTCGATGCTCAAGACACTCCCGTTCGACGTCCTCAAAATCGATCGGTCCTTTGTACAGGATGCACAAGCCTCAGAGGCCGGCGCGTCCATGCTCGGAGCCATCATCGCAATCGGCAAGAGTCTGAAGCTCACAATCGTCGCCGAGGGTGTCGAGACGGTCGAGCAGGCTCTGTGCCTCGAGGATCTGGGTTGCGACCTGCTGCAAGGATTTCACTTCTTCCGACCGATGGATGCCGCCGCAGACGCTCAAGTGGTTTCGGTCGCCAGAAGACCATCACTGGTAGGCTGCCGCTCGGTTTTGAAGGCATGACGAAGGTGAAACCAGAGATCCTGCGCGAGCTGATCATGCGGCTTGGTTGGCGTTGCCGCGATGATTGGGCGCTTGCTGACGCTTGGACGTCGGGCCGATGCCTCCGCATGGGAACGGGTCGCATTGGCAAGAGGAGCGCTTCGGCGGCGGCCAGCTGTGGGTGGGTTTGCGGCGTTCCTTTGGGTTCGAGCGCAATGATCGGTTCGGGAGTCACCGAGGGGTGGTCTGCTCGGTCATTTGTGCCCCGCACTCCGATACCGTTTTGAGCCGCTCTACTGGATGCAGTCGGCTTCATACGGAGCCCATAGCCCTCGGAGAGCGAAGTCACCCAGAGGGGCGGAACGGCGGCCCTCGAAATTTCACCAACGGCTCGTTGAGCTCCATCCAAAGTCCTTTGGCGCGAGACTTGCCCAACAATATCGCGACACTGCACTGGACCGCATGGCGCAATGATTGACAGGCGCATCCCGACAACGATGGCGACGCAGGGATGCGGATTCGCAAACGTCAGATTCGGCTCTGTCGCTACACGGGCTTGTCGGAGGATCTGCTCGTCAAAAGAATTGACAGGAAGCGCTGTAGAGGGAAGGGCGTAGCCGGCAGGATCAGTGGTTTGCCTTGCATGGCGTCCCAGTGTAGGGGCCGCAAGCATCCCGTTCAAGATATTGCAGACCTGTCGCAACTTGTCGCGCAATGTAAGTGCACAAATGTTCGGCGCGATGCTCAATGAGGGCTGTTGCTGCCGACTGAGGATGCCTTGGAAGGCGCCCTACGGTCCCAAGGCGCAGTCACAGGAACAAGCAAGAAGGGTCCGATCGCATGCCTCACATACAGCTGGCAAGCGACGCGGCGTAGGAGGTGGCTCCAGAGGAGTTCATGTGACACATTACAAGCTAAAGATTGCCAGCATTGCCGATCTGCACCTGTTGCCCGCGACAGGTGGGCGGGTCACCACCGAAATCGTCGGACGGCAGTTGTTGCTCGGAACGTTTGAGCTGCGCGTGTTCGAGCAGTGGCGTGCAACGCTTGCAGCAGCGCAACGCCCAGTCGATTTCGTCATCAATTAGTTTGGTTTCGTCGTCTCGCGCCGCATCCTGCTGATCGGAGACTCCAGTGCGTAGGACCGCTTCGCCAAGGCGACTACTTGCCCTGTCGGAGCACTCGAGTTTGTGCGTATTGTTCCTGCGCATGATCTCGCCACCGGCGATGGCAGCAGATGGCCTTAGCAGTCGTTGTTCCGCTTGAATTGATTGGCGTCGACCAATACTGGTGCCGCGGGCATGTTGCATCGCTGGGCACGTCCCCATTCGGCTTGCACGAGCGTCTTGAAGTGGAGCCAGATGCAGGTGCCGGTGACGTCGAAACCGACAACGTAAAAATCAAAGAGGACATGTGACGAATTTTGTGTTTTGCGATGACGGTGCAACAAGGACACATTTGATACAGGGATGCCCAGTAGGCGAGGCGAAGCGAACCCAGAGAGCCGCTGTAGCGCTTGCAACGGACGTCGCGTGCAACACATGAACGACGGAACCCTTGTCATGAGTCCACCGATCAGCCACAGAGACTTTTCCTTGATGGCCGGTGCCGCACTGGCCAGTCCGTGGGCACTGGCTTTGTCCCAACAACACGCTCGCAAAGCTCAACGAGGTGCTTGCTCTCGTGCGCTCCGGCAAGGTCGAAGCCGGCGAAACCATCATGGCCAGCCTCGTCAACGACATCCTATCTCCAGGGCCGATCAGTGCCATTCATCGTGAGTTCCTGTCAGGAAGCAAAACGCATGTGGCGCTACCAGCGTCCGCTGCTCGTCCGAGAGTTCGCCGAGCGCGGGCTGCAGGTCCTGTATGCAGTCCCCTCGCCGCCACAGGGGCTGTACACGAACAAGCCCGTCGTCGGTACGCAGGATTTCAACGGCGCCCGAATGCGCACTTACAACGCCGCCACAGCACGCATCGCTTCACTGCCCGGCGCAAGCGCGTTGGACGTGCCGATGACGGGAGTGGGCCGCGCGGTGCCCGAAGGCGGGGTCGACAGCATGATCACCTCGGCGGTCACGGGCGCAGAAAACAAGGTCTGGGACCACTTGAAGTACTACTCCGAAATCAATGCGTGGTTTCCGAAGAACGGCGTGTTCGCAAGCGCGAAGCCGATCGAGGCGTTGCAGCCGGAGCAGCGACAAGCGTTGATTCACGCATCCGGCGCTGCCGAGGCCCGCGGGTGGGCAGTCAGCGAAGCCGCCGCGACTCAGTCGGTCGACGAACTGCGCCAACATGGCGTTAAGGTCGAACGGGGTCCGCGTGAATTTGCCGTCGGCCTCTAGCGCATGGGCGAACGCTTCTCGCTCGAACGGATCCGGCAGGTCGGGCCCCAGGCGAACGCCATCTTCATCCCCTACTTCACCCAGAGTTGAGGCTCGGAGAGAGTGCAGCGGACGCATGTCGCGAGCGGGGCTCGAGCTCGTGGCCGACGCAGGCAAGCCCCGTTCTTCGTGAAACCGAGGTTTCATGCTCCCTGCCTGCCTGCCTGCTTGCCGCCGCGATCGCTCCTCATCCTGTCTGCCGCCCGCCACCGGCCAATCGAATTGTTCAACTATCGATCGGACGCTATTCGTGAAGGAAAAATCGCTCTTTGCAATCTCTCTGCCGACCTTTGGAAGGGGCCGGCGTACGCTGGACATCGAGGTTGTGCGAAGGCTGTGTATCGAGTTGATGTCGGATGTGCCAGCCGACAGCCGAAACGCCCTACTGATGCGTCTGGACCGCTTTCGTCGCGCCGATGACCTTTCGGATGTGCGCTGCGCATTGTTCGATGTGGTGTCGCGCTTTCATGGCGAAAGCATTGCCCGCGAACGGATCGCCGCGCTGGACGCAGCGCTCAGGTAGGTGCGTTCACTCAAAGAGGCATGAGAGAGGCTCACGTCGAGGTCACTCCGGGCGCAGTCCTGGTCGTGGCGGCGCGGATGCTCGCCGCGGCCTCCTGCGCAGGCATGGAATTGGGGCGCTCCCCGCGCAGCGGTGGGCGCCCTCGCGATCTGCATCAACTGCTGTCTCAGCACGGACTTCGGCGAAGCTCCCGCGGTGTCTTCCACACCGATTGCGAGGAGCAAGATGACCCGTCCACACAATGGGCCAAAGACCCTGGCTCATCACGCCCTGCTGTTCGCATGTCTTGATCGGACCGAAGCGCATGCTTGGGCGCGACGCCGCCTCGCAGGTCGCCGCCGCGTCGGTAGCGTCGTTCTTTCAGTTCCTGCCTTCCATGCGGTAGGGAGTGACGAAGTGGGCCACAACCAGTCGCGCGTCCAGTCCCAGCTCGCGCAGTTTGCGGGCCCAGCAGTGCCCGCTCGAACGCGCCTCCATCGCCACCGGGCAGCCCGCGGGCAGCTGTGCGCACCGGGCAAAGAACTGATCGCGCTTGAGTGCCCGTGCCGCGACGCATCGGCCCAATGCATCCAAAGCGTGACCCTGAATCAGTTGCTTGGCAAGGCCAAGACCTGCCCGGGCTATCACTGCCCGTGCAATCTCGTTCATGGGGCTTCCCCTTTCTAATTTCAGATTGATGGTTGCAACTGGTGCTTCGACACCGTTGCTGGAAGTGAGCTGAGCGGGCAACGCGCGCGAGCCGTTGGTTGGGCCCGGGCGCCGCGGCGTTATGCGGTAGGTCGCTCAAGTGGATTCCGCCCCGGCGCGCAGTGGCAGCTCGACGTGAACGACGTGCCGGCCGTTGCGGCGGTCGAAGGCAAGCGTGCCGCCCATGCGAGTCACCACACGCGCGACGATCGTCAGGCCGAGCCCCGTGCCTGATGTATTGCGGGCAGCGTCGCCGCGAGCGAAAGCCTGCAACAACTGCTCGCGCTGCTCGTCTGGCACGCCGGTGCCGGCATCGCTGACCTCAATGACCGCCAGTGCGCGGCGGGCCTCGATGCGCAGCTCCACCGGCGCGCGACCGTGTTTGAAGGCGTTGTCCAGCAGGTTGGCGATCAACCGCTCCAGCAGCAGCGGATGGGTGTCTTGCATAGTCAGCGCTTCGGGTGTCAGGACCGTCAGTTCGTTGGCGCTGTGTCCGGCAGCGACTGCGGCACTGCGGGCGATGCCTGCCAGGTCTGCCTCTTGATCCAGTGCCAACTCGCCCGCTCGCACGTGGTCGAGAAAGCTCTCGATCAGGCGGTCGACAGCCAGCGTGTTGCGCACGATCGTGTCGCGCCAAGCCGCCGACTCGGGCTCGTCGGGGAGCAGGCCCGCAGCCATGCGAATGCGCGCGAGCGGCCCGCGCAGATCGTGCGACACGCCCGCGAGCAGCAGCGCCCGTTCGCGCTCGTGGCCTTCGAGACGCCGCAGCAACTCCGCATAGGCCGCTTCGAGGGCCGCGACCTCGGGCGTGGGGCTGCGGATCGGTGTCAAGGCGGCGGCGCGTTCGCCCGGCCGGTGGGACCGGATGCGTGCGTTCAGCCGATTCAGTGGCCGGGTGAGCCCACGCGTGAAGACCCAACTCACTACCGCAGTCAGGATGCAGGGCAGCAGCACCGCGAGGAGCAGTCCCCCGGGGATACGGGGCAGCAACGCGACATCGGACAGTCCGAGCCACACGGTCGAACCACCGGGCGAACGAACTTGCAGCCACAGCATCGGACTGGCCCCGCTGAAGGTGCCTTCGATGAGTGTGGCCTGCACGGGCACGCCCAGGTTTCGCAATTCGTCGTTCAGCGCCGCCATGCGTGGCACCGCCAGGGGTGGCCGCAGATTGCCGGCCGGCGGGGTATTGCTGCGCTGGACTTCCCGCAGCGCACCAGCCGTGCCATCGGGCCAGCCTGCTGCCACGCGCAGTGTCGGAGCCCAACGCTCGGCGACCAACCGTGCCACTGCGGCGTTCCGCTCCACACGGAAAAGCATGGCGTACCCGGCCATCAGCGCGATCGCGAGCAGCAGCTGAACGAGCAGCAAGCGCGTGAAAAGGCTGTCCACCCTTGCCCAGGCAGGTCGTCGCCAGCTCATCGCCACATCTCAGGTGTCAGTGCGGGACGAACACATAACCCTCGCCGCGGACCGTCTCGATCCACGCCTTGTCCGGACTCGCCCCGTGCAGCTTTCGGCGCAGCCGTGCGACCTGCACGTCGACCGTGCGGTCCAGCGGCTTGTAGCTGCCGCCCTGGACCGCCTCACTGAGCGCTTCGCGCGTGAGCGGGTGGCCGGGAACGCGTACCAGGGCGGCGAGCAGCTTGTATTCGACGCTGGTCAGCGCCACCACACGGGATCCGGCCAGTACAGTGCGCTTGAGCAGGTCGATCGTCAGTCCGTCGAAGCGCAGAAGTGCGACATCACCGCGACCGGGCGCCTGCCGGCGGAGCAAGGCGCGCGTCCGGGCCACCAGTTCGCGCGGCTCGAAGGGCTTGGCGAGGTAATCGTCGGCGCCGATCTCGAGGCCGAGAACCCGGTCTAGGGGGTCACCGCGGCCCGTGAACATGATGATGCCCAGGCCAGGATGCGTGGCGCGCCAACGTCGGCACAAGTCGTACCCATTGGCGTCGTGCAGCATCACGTCGAGCAGCACCGCATCGGGCCGCTTCACGACCAGGGCTCGTTCACCGTCTTCACCCGTCAGCACCGTGTGCACGTCCCAGCCCTCGCGGCGAAACAGCACCACCACCATGGCGGAGAGTTCGGCGTCGTCGTCGACGATCAGGATCAGTGGTTTGCCTTGCATGGCGCGCCAGTTTAAGTGCGGCACGCATGCTGTCCGAAACATTGCATAACTGTCGCAATTCGTCGCGCAAATGTCCGGTGCGATGCCCAATGGGGGGCTCTTGCCGCCGACTTAGGATGCCTTGGAAGGCGCCCTACGCTCCCAAGGCGATGAAGATGATCGCGGGCGCGGAGCGATTTTGCAGGTCCGACTAATCACGCGGTCAGCCGCCTCAGGGATTCAGAAAGTCAGGATTCGACGCGCTCAGCCCGCGCCCCGTAGTGATGCACCCAGGGATCCGGTGGACGGCCTCGTCAAGCCATCGAAGGGCGGTCGTGACGGTGGCCGGCTTCGATCACGATGTGCACCGACTCCGTACACGAACTCACAGCGGAGAAGCTGGGCTCGCGATGAGCCCACATGCGTGCGTGTGCACGGCGAGTACTGTCGACGAAGACCACCTCCGCTTCGGCCGGATGTTCGATCTCGCCGGAGAAGGCCAGAACCTCCTCATCACCCCGCGCGCCCAACGGAAAGCGGCCAAGCGACTTGTGCGCAGTCGACGATGGCGACGGGCGCGGCCGCGTGGACGGAGACCGCATTGCACAGGTCGACGAGCGGGTTGACGTTCGGCAGCTTCCCGTCTTGCCGCAGGCGCCGCAGCAACGCTTCGGCTGCGCAGCGCATTTGCGTCGGTTGCAATCCCATTTCGGAGTACACACGGCGCCAAGCCTGGATTTCGGGCCACTGCCCCTCTGACACGGGCGGGCGCCCATGCACGTCACCATCGCTGAGTCGCTTTCTGAAAGCTGTGACGTGCGCGATGACTGCTTCGTCGAAGTGGAGTGCACCGCGGACACCGCGAACATGCAGGACGCCGGCCTTGAGGGTGGGAAATGCCGACCAGAGGTCAGGGGTATGGGAGAAGTGCGTCGTCAACCGGGTGTGAGCTGTTCGACAACATTGAACGACTTCTGGAACTACCCGTCTTGAACGGTATTGCGCTGAGGCCCACGCACCACAGGATGCCCCTGCGATGGCTGCTTCGGACTACCCGTCAGCATTGCAGCGTGTAACGACTCGCCGTCCCGATCCTGTCAAATTTGGTGAGCGCCGCAACGTCTCCGACTGCGCGTCCCTCCTGGCGTCGGAATTTTCTGAGATTCGGACGTACACCCCCGGTAGGCGGTCGTGGGCTCGGGCGACGTACGAAAGGACCCGATCGACCAAGCGCAGCAGGCGCTTCGAATAGCGTGGCGAAAGGTCGCTGGGGCCGCCCCGAGACCCAAGGAAGGACTCGAGGTCGCATGCGCGGATGTCCGCAAGCCGGAGCCCGTTTCCGACCGCCCACGCCGACCACATGTGCTCGTAGACCTCGGCAGAGGACTCGCGCTGCACGAGGCCGGCCTGCTCGGTTTCAGCGAGCCAGCCTCGGAATGCCTCGTGGTACTCCGTGGGACTCGCGACATCGGCATTGGCGAACAGGTCCAGGGAACGACTTACTGAACGAAGCGGTTGCCGCGCGACAGGATGGTCAGCTCGACCCAACTGCTGCCGTGGTGGTTGGTCGGCGAGTAGTTGAGCGAGAAGCCGCCCAGATCAAGCCGCCCGATCGAGCCCATCGCCTGCAGGACCGACTCGCGCGTCGGCTTCGGGCCGGCCTTCTTCAGGGCCGCCACCAAGGCCTTCGCGGCGATGCACGACTCCAGCGAGGTGTAGTTGAGCTTGCCGCCGTTGAGCGCGTTCAAGGCCTCGGCGCATTCCCTCACGACCGGCACCGACACCTGGTTCGAGGCGCGCGGCGAAGGCATCACCTGCGACACCACCGTGCCGCGCGCCAGCGCGCCCGACGACTCCGCGAGCTCGTCGGGGTTGACGAACGACAGCGCCGCGACCGAGACCGCGTTGCCCTTGTCGCCCGCCGCTTTCAAAAAGTCGTTGACGGCGCTGTACTGCGTCGTCGCCAGCACATAGTGCGGCGAATCCTTCAGCAGCGCCCCCACCGCCGCCGCATCGAGCGTGGCGCCGCGCTTGACCGCGACGCCGCGCGGCTTGGCGCCGCCGCCGTCGACATAGGCGCTGGCGGCGGCTTCGTAGTTGCCGCGGCCGACGTCGTCGTCGTAGTGAAGAATGACCGCCTTGACCGCGCCGACGCCGCGCTTGGCCTCCACGATCTTGGCCGCCTCTTCCTTGTACGACGCCCGGACCGTGAAGACGTTGGGGTGGCTGCGCAGGCTGGCCGAGCCGCTGAACGGCGCGAAGAACAGCAGGTTGTTCTTCGCCGCCAGCGGCAGCGCGTCGACACTGTTGGTCGCCGAGTTGTAGCCGAACAGCACCATCGCGCCCTGGGCCAGCAGCTGCTCGGTGTTCTCGGCCGCGCGCTGGCGGTTGTTGGCGTTGTCCAGGGTCACGAGCTGGACGTGGCGGCCGAGCACGTTGCTGGCATTGACCTTGGCAAACACGGCCAGCGCGCCGTCGCGCATGTCGCGGCCGATGTCGGCGTTGGGGCCGCTCAGCGGCACCGACTGGCCGATCATGATGTCCTGGGACCAGGCCGTCTGCGCAGCCGTCGCCGCGAACATCGCCAACGCGGCGATGGCCAAGTTCTTCTTGATCATCAAGATTCGTCTCCTTCGAGGAATTTGCATACTCGTGTTCAAACTGCGCCTTGGAATCGGTCTGGACGGTCGAAGCTCACGGATTCAGGGGTTGCGAAGAGGTCCATCGTTCGTACACTGATGGACATTTCTCTTGTTCCTGTCACTGCGCCGTGGGACCGTAGGCCGCTTTCCAAGGCATCCTCAGTCGGCAGCAAGAGCCCTCATTGGGCATCGCACCGGGCATTTGCGCGCGGACATTGCGCGACAAGATGCGACAAGTCTGTAATGGTTTGGACAGGATGCTTGCGGCCCCTACACAGGAACGCCATGCCAGGCAAACCACTGATCCTGATCGTCGACGACGACGCATGGTGGTGGCGCTGTTTCGCCGTGAGGGCCGGGACGTGCACAGGTTCTGTTGCAGTAAGTCGATGTCTTCGAGCGCGCCATCGACCGGCACGGCATGCCCGAGAAAATCACGATAGACAAGAGCGGCGCCAACACTGCTGCCGTAAACGGCTTAGTGGCCGACAGCGGCGTGGCCATCGAGCTGCGCCAGTCCAAGTATCTGAACAATCTCATTGCGCAGGATCATCGGGCGATCAAACGCATCGTGCGACCCATGCTCGGCTTCAAGGACTTCGACTGCGTGCGCAGACTGATCGCGGGCATCGAGATCATGCACATGATCAAGAAGGGGCAGCTCGACGGCCCCGAAGGCCAAACCTTGTCCGCTGTCGAGGGACAATCAACTGCTGGATCCCGACGACCCTTTCCACCAGCTCCTTGGACTCCCACATTCGCCAGGCATTGGGGTCGCTTCAGAAAACGGATCGCAAAGTACGTTAACGCTGCGGGTGGTATGTCAGGATGGAAAATCGCCATGCCGCGCTTTCCGGGTCAGGTTCCAAGGTTCTGGACGCCCACCCTATCCGGTTCAATTGCTCCCCATTGCAGCTGCGAGCCGCACGGTCAAGCACCCTGGTCTTTGCCGGTTGGAAGCTGAAGGAAGATGTACTTACGCGCCAGCAGTGCTTCAATGCGCATGCGGATCGCCGCGCACTCTGCGCCGTCCAGGCGCGCGAACTGCGAAGACCAATGTTTCGAAGCGACGAACTGGGGGAAACTCGGGGACTCGCCCCATTGCCAATCCTGATGGAGAGCCGTTCTGCTTCGTCCAAACACATGGAGATGAACCTTGCGGTGGTCTAGCGGGCGCTTCGGCCCTACCGGGACAGCCTGTTCGTTCAAGGCCCAGTTTCCCGCCTCCCAGTAGTTGAGGCATCCGCCCTGCAGCTGTGGCAGGACCTCCAGCATGGCTTGCCCTGTCGCCGCGACCAGCAACGACCAGTTCACGAGTTCCGCAGGCGTCAGCTCGCTTCGCTCCCAGACCTCTCGCGGCGGGTTGACCAGCAGGTGCCCACCGTCCTGCCGATCGTTCAATGGCGCGACGGGCAGCGTGACCGTGCCGCCCTCGCAAGTCAGAAGCACGCCTTGGTTGTTCATTCAGCGGATCTCCGGTTGATTTCTGGGTTTCGGTTCATCGGAGAAACCTGGCCTCGAGGCTGCGCATCGACTCGTCGCCCTGCAAGGCGATGATGTCCTTCACCGTGGGCAGGGATCCGTCCACGGCACGAATTCCGCCGTCCTTCCGGATCTGCGCGAACACGCTGCGCATGGCACCGGCTGCTGCCCGAATCGCGTGATTTCCGTAGATCACGATGGCGACCTTGCCCAACGCCGCGATGTCCGCTTCCGTGAGTTGCGGATACGCCGTAGGCACCAGCACCAGCGGCACCCGGCTCGGCCATGCCGCGATGAAAGCCAGCACCTCGTCCGGCGTCTTCTGCCTCGAGTGGATCAGGATCGCATCGGCGCCCGCCTCCTCATAGGCCAGAGCACGCTTGATCGCCTCGTCCTGCCCGAGTCCCGCAATCAGCGCCTCGACCCGTGCGATCACGACGAAATCCTTGTCCTTGCGCGCCTCGGCGGCGGCCGCCACCTTGCCCTGGAATTCCTCGATGCGCACCAGCTCTTGGCGGCCGTCGACGCGCAGACTGGTGTCCTTGGGGAAACTCTTGTCTTCCATCACGATGGCCGATGCGCCGGCGGCTTCGTACTGCGGCACGATGTAGCTGACGTTCACGGCATTGCCAAAGCCGGTGTCGATGTCCGCGATCAGGGGAACGGAAACAGCGGACGCGATGGCGCGCATCATTTCCAGGTGCGTGCCCATGGACAAGATGTTTGCATCGGGAACGGCGTAGCTTGCGGACAGCTCGAATCCGCTGCCCCATATGCCGCCGAAGCCGGCTTCTTCCGCCAGCTTGGCTGCCAGGGGGTTGTGTGCGGCCATTGCCGTGAATAGCTTGGTGCTCGACAGGGCGGCGCGCAGGGTCTGGTTCTTGGTCATCTTCTGTTCTCTCAAAGGAAACTTGAATCCGTGAGGCGAATGCGCATGGGTCAGCGCAACAAGGCGCACGTCGACGCAATACGACGCATCGCTTCACCCAGCGCCTCATCGGACGCGGCGTACGAGACGCGGAAATGTCCTGGCAACTCGAAGGCCGAGCCCGGCACCACGGCCACTCCACCTTCCCGAAGCAGATACAGCGCGAGGTCGGTGTCGGTGGAAATCAGCCTGTTCGACGGATCGCGGCGACCCAGCAGGGCGTGACAGCCGGGAAAGGCATAGAAAGCCCCCGGGGGCAAGTCGCAAGCCAGTCCATCGATCGCGTTCAAGCTGCTCACCACGGCATCGCGGCGCCGGCGGAATGCCTCGACGAAGCCCGGCAGGAAGTCCATGGGGCCATCGAGGGCGGTGATCGAGGCGGCTTGGCTGATCGAGCTGGTGTGCGAAGTCGACTGCGACTGAACCAGGTTCATCGCCTTGATCAGTTCCAGAGAGCCGGCACCAAAGCCCACGCGCCAGCCCGTCATCGCATAGGCCTTGGAAACGCCGTTGATCGTCAGCGTGCGCGCCGCGAGCTCCGGCACGACGGCCGCCGGTGTGGCGAAGGGCGTGTCCTCGTAGCGGATCTTTTCGTAGATGTCGTCGGCCATGACCCAGACATGCGGATGCCGCAACAGCACATCGCCCAGCGCGGCAAGTTCCTGGCGGCTGTAGACGGCGCCGCTCGGGTTAGACGGCGAGTTGAGCATCAGCCACTTAGTGCGCGGCGTGATCGCGTCCTGCAACTGTTCGGGCGTGATTTTGAAGCCGGAGGCTGCACCGCAGCGCACGATCACAGGCCGCCCTCCGGCCAGCAGCACCATCTCCGGGTAGGACACCCATGCGGGCGTCGGTATCACGACCTCGTCGCCTGGGTCGATCGTGGCCTGCAGCGCGTTGTAGAGCAGTTGCTTGGCCCCGCAGCCGACCTGGATCTGATCGGGGCTGTAGTGAAGATCGTTGTCCCGTTGGAACTTGCGTACCACCGCTTCGCGCAGTGCGAGCGTGCCGGCCACATCGGTGTAGCGCGACTCGTTGCGCTCGATGGCCGCCTTTCCCGCTTCCCGCACATGCTCAGGCGTCGGGAAGTCCGGCTCGCCCTGGCTGAGTGCGATCACATCGCGGCCCTCCTGCTTGAGCTGGTTGGCCAGGCGCGTCATCTCCTTGGTGGCTGAGGATTTGGCGCTCAGCACGCGCTGCGCGAGAAAGGCGTGTTCGACCTTGTTCGTCGTGTTCATTCAATGGTTCCTACTTTGAGATGGAAGATCCAGCGGGCGAGCGCCAGCGGAAGAAAAATGGCGAGCAGCAGCAGCACGCTGTAGGCACAGGCCAGCGCCAGGCGGCCGCTGTCGACCTGCTGGAAAATCTCGATGGGCATGGTGTTCATGCCACCGAAATACAGCACGACCGTGGCCGACAGCTCGGACAGGGTTGTGACCCACATGAGCACCGCCGCGGCGGCGACGGAGGGGCCGATCACCGGCAGCACCACCTGGAAGAAGCTTCGGATCGGACTGACGCCGAGGCTCACGGAGGCCTCTTCGATCGAGTCCTTCAGGTTGTGCAAGGGCCCGACGGCCGCGCGCACGCTGGTCGGCACGCGGCGCAGGAAGTAGGCCAGCGCCATGATCACCCAGCTGCCGGTGAGAACGAGCCAGCCGCTGTTGAAGGAATTGACCAGTGCAATGCCCAGCACGGTACCGGCGATGGTCAGGGGCAGCATGACCAGCACGTCCAGCAGGTGCGTCAACACAGAGCGTCTCTTGACGACCAGGTAGGCCGCGACGACGGAGAACAGCAGCCCCGCAACCGTCGCTACGGTCGCCAGGAAGAGCGAGTTGTAAAGAGGCTCAGGGGCCCTTACCAGGGCGTAGCGCAAATGGTTCAGCGTGAAGCCACCATAGCGCAGCACCGGGCCCACCGATGGCGTGAAGGCCGTGACCACCACCGTCACCGCTGGCAACAGGGACAGGGCAACAACCGCCAGGACCGAACCGGTTGCCGCGACCGCGCGCCAGCCCTTGATGGGCATGGCGGACGGACTGCGCCCGGACTCCATCTGGAACTGGCGCCGCTCGACCACGAACTTCTGCACCAGGAGCATGCCCGCCCCCAGGAACACCAGCAGCGAAGCCATCGTCGCCTGCATCTGCGGACTGCCGCCCATCTCGCTGACGAATTCGTTGTACGCCTTGACGGCCAGCACGGGCGTGCGGGCACCCAGGATGGCCGGCACGCCGAAGCTGCCGATCACATGCGTGAAGACGATCAGGGCCCCCGCAAACACCGACGGCAGCAGCAGCGGCGCCGTCACGCCGGACAGCACGCGGCCCAGCGGCTGCCCCAGGCTTTGCGCGGCCTCCTCCAGGTTGCGGTCCATCGACTTCAGGCCCACCAGCACGGCGACGAACGCATAGACATAGTTGTTGAGCGTCATCACGTAGACGAGCCCCCACCACGAATACAGCGAGGGCAACTGGACCCCCAGGGGTTCCAGCCAGCCATTGAGCAGCCCTTGCTTGCCGAGAATCAGCAGCCACGAGGCCGCCACCACCACGTCGGGAATCACCAGCGTCACGAGCGGGAGGACGGTGACAAGGCCTGCCAGCGGGAACTTGCATCGCGCCACGACCACGGCGAGACCGCCGCCCAGAAGCATCGAACTCAAGGTGACGCCGGCGCCCAGAATCAAGGTGTTGAAGAAGACTTCGCGATACGCGGCCTCGGAGAAGAAGCGCACGTAGCCGCCCAGGCCCGCGCCGCCGTCGGCGTCGACGAAGGATTTCCCCAGCATCGTGACCAGCGGCCAAAGGAGAAAGACACCCAGGATGCCGACGCAGAGGACAGCCAGCGCCAGCCAGGCGGGATCGCGCCGAATGCGGCCCAGCATTACCCGGCCTCCACGATCTGCGCCGTGCGGGGCATTCCGAGCATGACCGACTCTCCACGCGCGCGCGGTCGTTTCTGCTGGGCCGTCCAGACATCGACGCGGATCGCACCGGCCGCGGTGCGCACCGTGTAGCCGGTGACGCTGCCACGAAACTCCACATGCTCGATCGTGCCGGCCACCTGCCCGTTGGCCGCCGGACCGGTGTCGATCAGTGACACCTCTTCGCTGCGAATCGCCAGGCGCGAACCCGGCTGCAGCGGCGCGTCGTGGGTCGTCAAGATGACACCGGCCGGCGTGGCCAGGCGGCGCGCGCCATCGGCATCCGGCGCCAGTTCCTCGGTGACCGGGATCAGGTTGGCGCTGCCGACGAAATCCGCCGCGAAGACGGTCCTCGGCCTCGTGTAGATCTCGCCGGGCGATCCGATCTGCACGATCCGGCCGCGGTCCATGACGGCGATGAAATCGGACATCGCCAACGCCTCTTCCTGGTCATGCGTCACGAACACGGTGGTGATTCCGGCCTCGATCTGCAGATCGCGAATCATGCTGCGCAGCTCGACCCGCAGCTTCACATCCAGCGCCGACAGGGGCTCGTCGAGCAGCAGCAGCCTGGGCGCAATGACCAGCGCCCGGGCCATCGCCACGCGCTGGCGCTGTCCGCCGGAAAGCGCCGCAGGGGCGCGGTCGGCATAGGCCTTGAGGCCGACACGTTCGAGCATGGCGAGCGCCCGATCCGCCGCCGCGTCCCGGGACACGTTGCGGGCCGCCAGGCCGTAGCAGACATTGGCGAGGACCGAACGGTCAGGGAACAGCGCATAGTCCTGGAACACCATGCCGACGCCGCGGCGATGCACTGGGATGTCGGTGACATCGTCGCCGCCGAACAGGATGCGACCGCCGTCGGGCCGCACGAAGCCGCCGAGCATGCGCAGCAGGGTGGTCTTGCCGCAGCCCGAGGGGCCCAGCAGGGTGAAGAATTTTCCGCTGGGAATCACGAGATCGAGCTGCTTGAACAGGGACTGCCCGCCGTAGGTCTGGTGGATGGATTCGAACGACACATGCATGGTCGGGCTCCGGGTGGGCGGGCGCGACGGTCAGCGCGTGGCCAGCAACTGGCGCCACTGCGCGAGAAACGCGGGGCGGTCGGCCCCCATGGCCGCATCGTCCAGCTGAACGACCTTGATGCGGTCCAGCGCCAGCAGATCGGCCAGCTTGCTGACATCGACATCCGTGCGCAAGGGACGACGGTAGGCGCTCTTGAAGACCTCGGTCTGCGTCGCCTTCGAGGCCAGGAACTCGTAGAGCTTGCGGGCTTCGGCCGGATTCTTCCCGCCCTTGATCAGGGCCATGCCTTCGGGCGACAGGAACGTACCCTCGACCGGATAGACCAGCTTGATCTCCTTGAGCCCGCCGGCCACGTATTCGTAGGCGGCGTACTCCATGGTCACCGCCACGGCGAACTCGCCCTTGGCCACGCCCTCGTAGGCGGCAGAGGTGGTGCCTACGATGACTGAATTGCGGACGACCTTCGCCAGCACATCCTTGCCCAGCAGTTTCTGAAGCCCGTAGAGGGCCACGTAGGAAGCGCTGCTGCGCTCCGGGTCGGTGACGACGATCTTGCCCTTCCACTTCGGGTCGGCCAGATCCGCCCAGCCCAAGGGCAGCTGTCCTGCGGGTGCCTGCTTCAGGTTCGCCATCAGGACGGTCACATGCGTGTTCGTGCCCAGCCACAGGTCGTTCGGTCCGCGGTACTGGGCCGGCACGGCGCTCGCCTGTGCGGAGGCATAGGGCGCCAGTTGTTCCCTGAATTCACCGATGGTCGACAGGCCGCCCGACCAGAAGATGTCGCCGAGGGGATTGGCCGCCTCGGCCTTGACGCGCTGCATCAGCGCCCCCGTGCCGGCGCGCACGACCGACACCTTGATGTCGGGGTTCTCCTTGGTGAACCGATCGACGACGCTGTTGACCGTCTCGACGTTGTTCGACGAATACAGCACGACCTCCCCGGCGGAAACGACGCCGGCAGCGCACCACGACACCATGAGTACAGTGCAAGTAAGAAAGATCCGGTTCAGCATGAGTTCATTCCCGTCAGAAAGTGCTAAAAGAGCAAGGGATTCATCCTATGTCTCCGCGCATTTCAGAGCCATGACCGCATGCCCTCCACTATCTTGATCCCTGCATGCAGCAATGAGTTTTGCTCATGCTGAAGGGCGCCGATGTGCCGCTCACAGCAATCCGCGCTTTCGTGACCGTCGGCCGGCACGGCAACTTCACCCGCGCGGCGGCGGCGCTCGGCATCACGCAGGGCGCGGTCAGCAGGCATGTGGCCAAGCTAGAGTCGTTGGCAGACTGCCGGCTGTTCGAGCGCAAGGGCTCCACCATCGCGTTCACGCCGGCGGGATCGCAGCTTTATGACGCCGTGAGAGATGCGATCTCCACGATTGAATTGGCGACGCAGCAGATGGCGCAAAGAGGTCGCTCACACGACCGGCTGCGGGTGCGCACCTCCATGCCAAGCTTCGCCTTGACCGTCGTGGTGCCAGCGCTCGGCGCTTTCACGGCGCTCAACCCCGTCCAGGTCGATCTCATCACTTCGCTGTCGCCGCCGCAGCCCGAAGACGAGTTCGACGTGTTGATCACACGCGATCTGGCGCTGCCCGGAACGGAAAGTTGGGAGTTGCTCCATGAAGAACTCGTGTGCGTGGGTTCACCCGCGTTGGCGCAGGCGCACCGCGCGAAGGCGCCTGACCGCTGGCCGATGATCGCCGCAAGATCCCGGCCCGACGTCATCGCCACCTGGGCAGTGGCCAAGGAGATTCCGCCTGAGCGGCTGCACGTCGGCGCGATGTACGACCATCTTTTCCTGGCGGTGGCCGGTGCCATCGGCGGAACCGGGCTTCTGGTCGTGCCCCGGTTGCTCGTGCTCGACCAGTTGCAGGCGGGAACGCTCGTGCTGGTCGACGACCAGAAGGTGGCCTCCGGTGCCGTGTACGCGGCCTACGTCAATCCTCAAAGCGAACATGTGCAGACTGCACGAGAGTTTTGCCGCTGGCTCAAGGGTATGCTCAGAGGGCGCGTGAACGAAGGGCGTTGACACTGGCGATCAGTCTGGAGTGGGCATCGGGGCGGCGGCGTGAATCTGCAGACCTTTCGTCGCTGGGAGCACACTCTTTTCTTGGAGGTCACTGCACCTCTGAAGCCGCCGCCTGAGATCCGTCGCAAGCAGGACTTCCGAGTGGGGCAACGCGTCAGCTTCGCCGACCAAAGCCTGACGCGACACATCGGGGAGATCGTACGCATCAACCGACGCACTGCCACCGTTCATTGCGATGGCCGCGCCGAGCCAGTCGCGTTCGCTCTGTTCCAACACGTTGTCTACGCCACGCCCTGACGTCTCGGTCTCGCTCACCGGAGTCAAGGATGGTGGTCGTCGGACTATTACCCCTTTATTCACTCTACGGAGATAAACCAGCTCGAACGGCAGTGTGCATGGAGAGGTTCAGCTGGCAAGGCCCACGGTGGATTCGACCGCTTTTGTGAGGGATCAAGAAATGGGACAAGCGAAGATCAAGCAACGTGCGGCCTTTGCACCGCAGCTTATCGAGGAATGGGAGGCCGACGATTGTGTCAACTTCGCCGGACGAAGCGTTCCCCCGGCGCGGAACAGATTGCCGGGTTGACCCGTCGCATTGCCGGCGGTGAGCAAAAGAGCCAGATCGCCCGCGCCGAGCGCGACGGCCTCCTGGTGCTGCCCGACGCCAAGGACGAGCTGATCCGGCTGTACACCTTCAACGACGCCGACCTGGCGATCATCCAGCAGCACCGTGGACCGGCAAACCACCTCGGTTTCGCTGTCCAACTCTGCTACATGCGTCACCCGGCATCCTGCTCGCCGCCGATGCCGAGCCGTTCGCGCCATTGCTGCGCGTGGTGGCGGCGCAGATCAAGGTGCCGGTCGACGCCTGGCACAAGTACGGCCAGCGCGCCGAGACACGGCGCGAACATCTGCTGGAGTTGCAATCCGTTTTTGGCTTCCGGACGTTCGCCACGCGGGACTACCGACCGAGCGTCCTGAGCCTGAACGAGCTGGCGTGGCAGACCGACAAAGGCATCGTGCTGGCCACCGCGCTGGTGGACGGTTTGCGGCGGCAAAGCGTGCTGCTGCCTACGTCCAACGTGATCGAGCGTGTCTGCGCCGAAGCCATCACGCGCGCGAACCGGCGTATCCATGCGGCGCTGACGGAATCGCTGACGACCCAGCACTGCCAACGCCTGGACGAATTGCCTCAGCGCAAGGAAGGCAGCAAGACCACCCAGCTCGGCTGGCTGCGCCAGTCGGCCGCGAAACCGAATTCGCGCCACATGCGCGAGCACATCGACCGTCTCAAAACTTGGCAGGCGCTCGACCTGCCGGCCGGCGTCGAGCGTCAGGTTCACCACAACGGGCTTCTCAAGATCGCCCGCGTGGGCGGTCAGCTGACACCCGCCGATCTGGCCAAGTTCGAGCCGCAGCGACGCTACGCCACGCTCGTCGCACGGCCATCGAGGGCACCGCCACCGTCACCGACGAAATCATCGACCTGCACGACCGCATCATCGGCAAGCTGTTCGCCGCCGCCAAGAACAAGCATCAACAGCAGTTCCAGTCGTCGGGCAAGGCGATCAACGACAAGGTACGGCTCTACGCACGAATTGGCCAGGCGTTGCTCGATGCGAAGAAAGGCGGCAGCGACCCTTTCGCGGCGATCGAGGTCGTGATGCCGTGGGAAGACTTCACGGCGAGCGTCACCGAGGCGCAGAAGCTGGCACAGCCCGAAGGATTCGGCTTCCTGCACCGCATCGGTGAGAGCTACGCAACGCTGCGCCGCTACGCGCCGGAATTCCTCGACGTGAACTTGTCGGCCGCACTGCGAGAGCGCTCGGGCTGGCAGAAGGCGGTGGTGGCCTTGGCCAACAAGAACGCCCGCATCCTGTGGGCCGCGATGACGCGCGGCGAAGCGTTCGATGCCAACCATCCGAGCGTCAAACCGGTGAGCGCCTGAACACGGCGCTGCCGCCGAAAGCGATTCGACAACCAATCTCCTTGCAAGACGTGAAATCGAAGATGTTCTGAGCAGGTCAGACCGGCGGCGGGCAAGCTCGACTAACCCTCCGTCCATAGAATGGCGCGACATTCATGTCGGTGCTCGTCTTGTCATTGCCCTTAGCCGCGGCAGCAAACGCCCCAAGGCAATGGCGAAGTTGCCGAGCGCAATGAGCATCGTGGCCGACAGCAGGGCCGGAATGCCCCGGGCGACAATCAGGTGCCCGGCGAGCAACGGGTAGCCGAACACGCCGATGAAATACGACAGGCTGAACAGCAGCAACGCTTGGGGCGTCTCACCTTGCGGCGCCTCGTTGGCGGCAAGCCCGTTGATGACCGAATACGTCAGGCCGTAGCCGACACCAAGCGTCACGGAGGACAGGAGATAGCCGACCCAGTCGGACACCAGAACCTGGAACATTGCGATCGATACGACGACCAGGGACGTCAGTACGGCAGCGCTGAGGTAAGGGTTCAGGCGCACGACGATGCCCGAAATAAACATGCGGCAGCCAATGGCCGCGCCCATGAAGCCGATGAAGAAGATAGAAAAGTCCAGACCCTTAGAGGCGGCGTAAGCGGTCTGAAAACTCGACAGACCGCCGAAGATCGCGCCCCCTAGACCCACCATGACGATCGGAAAGACCGCCTTCGCTTGAATCACCCGCATCAGGCTGGCCCAGGACAGCCGCGTGGCCTTTGCTGTGCCATGTGTAGCCATGATGCGACGGATCGGCTCGTGCAGGAAGAAGAAGATCAACGCACCGCAGAAGCTGGTCGCCGCAGCAGCGACGTATGTGGTCTCCAGCGGCCAGCCAAGAAGCTTCGCGCCTCGACCCAGGATCGGCCCGGTGCCGATGCCGCTCATCATGCTGCCGGAGAGCAGCGCGAAGTAGCGGATGCGCCGCGCCGGCTCGATGATGGCAGCCACAATGATCGGCCCGAGCGTATAGAACACTCCCCAACCGCACCCAAGCAGAAGACCGCAGATCCGCATGCCCTGGCCGACGCCTGGTACAAGAGCAAAACCCAGGCAGCTGGCCGACAGGATCAGGCCGGATACTCCTACCGCGCGTGGAGCCCCGATGGCGTCGCTGGCATGGCCCGACAGGATCACCGCCACGATCGTGCTGACGATGGCCGTCGAGATGATCAGGCCAGCGTCGCCTTCGTTGCCGCCGCGGGAGGCGACCAGCAAGGCAAGCAGGAAGGTCGTTCCATAGGACACCGACAGCAAATAGCCGCCGAGGCAGAACAGCGAGAACACGCGGCGCGAGGCGCCGACCGATGTCGTACCGGACGCTGCGGTGGCAGCAGGCGGCTGGATATGCGTGCTCATTCAGATCGCTCCTGCATGTTTTGCGGTGTGCCGGCTGCGCCAAGCCCGTTTCCACGACGGAAGCCTCTTTGCCCTGTGTGCGCCAGTTGTGGTTGGCCAGGCGGACCATGAGGCCCCTCCTTGTAAGTGCTCAGCGACAAGACGCATTGACCTAATTGTTGAGCCGGCACGCGAAGTCTCGACAAGCTCCGATGCAGCTGCTTTGCGGCGGGTGCCACCCTTCCCGTAAGCCGCCAGTGTGAGGAGCGCAAGCAGTGCACAGGCGCGATACGACTGCTCAACGCCTCGGAAGACCGTTCGGGCAGCCGCGTTGGCAGGACCCACGGCTGTGCGCGAAGCAATCGCGCCTCGCTTGCTCGCATGAGCGCTCGCGGGGTTCTGGGAGGGCCAGGTTCGGGAGGACTCTTGGACGAAGCGCCCGTTGATGAAGTGACAGTCTGATTGCATGAAGCTTGTGCGTAGTAGCAAGAAGGGGACGCTCAGGGCTGCACCAGCAGGGCTTCGCCGATTGCGTTGACGACCGCATCGATTTCCGCACGCGACGAGATGAAGGGCGGTGCCAACTGCAGGGTGTCGCCTCCGTAGCGCACATAGAAGCCGTTCTTCCAGCAATGCATCGCGATCTCGAACGGACGTCGCGCCGGCTCGCCCGGCATCGACTCGATAGTGATTCCGGCCGCCAGGCCGTAGTTTCGGATGTCGATGACGTGCTTGGCGCCTTTGAGGCTGTGCACTGATGTCTCGAAGTAGGGCGTCAGTTCGCGCACCTTGTCGATGGCTTGCTCGCGTTCCAGCAAGTCCATCGTCGCAAGACCTGCTGCACAGGCCACCGGATGCGCGGAGTACGTGTAGCCGTGCGGAAACTCGATCCCGTAGTCCGGGCCACCGCCCTCCATGAAGGTCTGGTAGATCTCGCGCTTGGCGACGATACCGCCCATCGGAATGGTGCCGTTGGTGACCTGCTTGGCGAAGTTGACGATATCGGGCGTGACCCCAAAGGCTTGCGATCCGGTCCATGCGCCGCTCCGCCCGAACGCTGTGACGACCTCGTCGAAGATCAGCAGGATGCTGTGCTGGTCGCATATCTGGCGCAGCCGCTGCAGATACCCTTCGGGCGGGATGATCACCCCGGCCGATCCAGAGAACGGCTCGACGATGACGGCGGCGATGTTCGATGCATCGTGCAGCGCGATCAACTCCAGCAGCTCGTTCGCCAGATGGGCACCGTCAGCCGGTATGCCGCGGCTGAACGCGTTGCTCGCCATCAGGGTGTGCGGCAGATGGTCGGCGGCGACGCCGTCGCCATACAGCTTGCGGTTGCCGACCATGCCACCCACGCTGATGCCGCCGAAGTTCACACCGTGATACCCCTTGGCGCGGCCGATAAGGCGTGTCTTCGTGCCCTGCCCCTTCAGGCGCCAATATGCCCGCGCCATCTTCAGCGAGGTATCGGCCGCTTCGGAACCCGAACCGACGAAGAAGACATGGTCGAGGCCTTCAGGCATGACCTGTGCAATCCGCTCGGCTAGACGGAACGACAGGGGTTGTCCGAACTGAAAGGGAGGAGCGTAGTCGAGCGTCGCCATCTGGCGGCTCACCGCGTTGGTCAGTTCCTGGCGTCCGTGGCCGAGCCCGCAGGTCCAGAGCCCCGACAGACCGTCGAAGATCCTGCGGCCCAGCGCGTCGCGGTAGTAGGCGCCGTGCGCTTCGACGAGGATGCGGGGATCGTTTCTGAATTGGCGGTTTCCGGTGAAAGGCATCCAGTGGGCGCCCAACTGAGCCGCGGTCAGCCCTGCTTGGCCGTGGACGTCACTGAATTTCATGTGCTGCCGAGGGAAAGTGTGATGTAGGGCATTTTGGGAGTTCCCGATGCATGCTCAAATTGCAACTTATCAAAGTTCGTTTGCACGATCGTGCAATATTCATCGTGAGCAAAGCGCTGCTGGGTCAGATCAGCGATTCCGAGGTTCGGTTGCTGAGAGTGTTCAAGTCGGTCGTCGAATGCGGCGGCTTGGCCGCTGCCGAGCTGGAGCTCAACATCGGCTTGTCGACCGTCAGTCGACACGTCAAGGATCTCGAGCAGCGCCTCGGGCTGGTACTGTGTCGACGTGGTCGAGGCGGCTTTGGCTTGACCGCAGAGGGCCAACGCATCTACGACGGCGCCCTGCGCTTGTTGGATTCGCTCGACTCCTTTCGCGCCGATGTCAGTGACTTGCACGCGGAGTTGGCGGGCACCCTGTCCATTGGCCTATTCGACAAGACCGCCACCAATCCGCAAGCCCGCGTCGGGCAGGCCATCCGCGAGTTCCGGCGCGTCGCTCCCGCAGTGGAGCTAGAAATCACAGTAGGCACGCTGAATCAGATCGAGAGCGCCGTCATCGACGGCCGGCTGCACCTTGGCGTCGTGCCGGAACATCGACACTCGGAGAGCCTGGGCTATCACCGCTTGTTCAGCGAACAGATGTACCTCTACTGCGGCCGTCAGCACCCGCTGTCAGGTGTCGATCATGCGAAGCTCGATTGGCATGACTTGCAAGACTTTGACTACGCCGGATTGGGTTTCCACTCGCCCAACATGGAGGCGACGCACCGCTTCCAACTGCGCCGAAAGGCCTCGGTCAGTGACCAAGAGGCGGTCGCCACGTTGATCCTGTCCGGCTGCTATTTCGGCTTCCTGCCGGACCACTATGCAGCCAGCTTCATCCAGTCCGGACAGATGTCGCGCGTGGAGCATCCCGAATGCATGTACGACGTGCAGTTCGTCGCGATCGAGCGGCGCTCTCCGGCACCGCCACGGGTGGCGCGGGCATTCACCGAATTCCTGCGCGCAGCTCATAGGGCCTCTCACGAAACTCCTATCAAGTGACTGATCTGGAATGGGTCTTTCATGCCGGCTGCGCGACGGGGACCATTTGCATGCCGAGCTTGGCAGCGCGTTGGGACAGCGCCCGCAGCACGCGCTCACGCTATCGCTCTTCGTAGTAGTCCTGGCCCTTATCGGTGTACTCCTCGCCCTTGGGCAGCGCCGGCACTGAGTCAAGGAACAGGTACTTGCAGTAGTGTCCGGTCTATTTGAAGTCAGCCGGCCGCAAAGCCAATACTGACGCGGGTTCCGCTGGGCTCATGGGTGTCCACGATTTGAATTTCGGATCGCCGGTTTGCGATGCTCCCGGGTTTGACCGACCTGGGGTGACGCCTCGACTTCCTGAAACACAGCTACGGTGACGCCACCTACTGGAAGCGAACGACGCCACCAGGAATACGGTCTTGATGCGCCTTGATCAATTGGCCCAAGGTCTTGATGCCGTGCTCCAGCTCACGATCCCACGGGCGGGCGACGTTCAAGCGAAGATGGTTGGCGAATTTTCCCGTTGCCGAAAACAGCGCGCCGGGTGTGAACGCAATGCCGCGTCGCGCCGCCGCATGCAAAAGCACCATCGTGTCGAACGCTTCGGGCAATGCGATCCACAGCCACCAGCCGCCAGGCGGGCCTCCAACACGCGTACCCATGGGAAAGTGCTGGAGAACAGCCTTCGTGGCAGGCTCCACCGTTGCCGCCAGCCGCTCGCGCAACTTCCGAAGGTGAGAGGGCAACGCCCCTGATTCCATGAACTCCGCGAGCACGGCCTGCACAAACAGCGGCGTGGCCAAGGAGTTGCTCAGCTTCAGCGACTCCAACTGCCGCTGATAGCGCCCGCCCACGACCCAGCCCACTCGCGTGGCGGGCGCCATGCTCTTGCTGGCGGAGCCGCAGTAGATCACCCTCCCCGTCCGGTCCCAAGCCTTGACCGGCCGAGGACGCTCTGGCGTTGGGGCCAGGTCTCCAAAGACATCGTCCTCGATGAGCGCGGCGTCATGCCGCTCGACGATGCCGAGCAAGCGCCGCTTGGCCGCATCAGACATGCCAGACCCCAGCGGATTCTGGAAGCTGGGCATCGCCACCACGGCGCGGACGCTGCCATGCTGTTCCAGCGCGTACTCCAGGGCCTCCAGGCTGATGCCTTGCCCCGCGATACAAGGGACCTCCAGGACCTTGAGGCCCAGATGCTCGGCCATCTGCAGAATGCCGAAGTAGACGGGCGACTCCACCGCGACGGTGTCGCCCGGCCTGGTCACGGCACGCAGCGCGATCTGCAATGCCTCCGTGGCACCGCTGGTCACCAGCAAGTCTGACGGGGAGAAATCGACGCCACAGCGCGCCAAGTGACCGATCAATGCCGTCTTCAAGGCAAGGAGCCCAGTCCCCGTGGCATAGGCGCCGAAGGCCAGCGGATCGCGGCGCAGCAAGCGCTGCCCGATGCGAGCAAAGGCATCGCAGGGGTACCACTGCGGCGCGGCAGTGGCCAGATGCAGAGCGAGCGTCAGCGGCTGGGATGTGAGCACATAAAGCTGCGTCATGCGGTGTTGCAGCGAGGCCAGTTGCTCGTACTGCACGGCGGGCGGCGACACGGCATCGATGGAAGCGTCGATGGTGCGCCGCGCCCGCTGTTGTGCCGTCCAGTCGGCGACGTACATCCCCGACTTGGCGCGGATCTCTACATACCCCTCGCCCTCCAGGTGGCGGTAGCAGCGCATGACAGTGGAGACACTGACCCCTTGAGATGCGGCGTACAGGCGCACCGACGGAAGCCTGTCGCCGACCTGGTAGCGCTGGCGACGGATATCGAGCTTCAAGAGCTTGGCAAGCTGAACGTAGCTGTGCTGCATGACAGATGACCTTGATCGTTATCTGTACAGCATAGATGCATCAATGGCTGCAAGCCAGCGCTTGCCGCCAGCCCGCATCATCGAGTGCAAATATCGTCGACTCAAAACGAAAGGTCTGCCAGATGAATCCCGAGAACTTCACCCTCCAGCGCTATTTCGAAAGAATCGGATATCGCGGCAAGGCCAGGGCGGACGCCGCCACGCTCGCCGAGATGATGCGATGCCAACTGTTCACCGTGCCCTTCGAGAATCTGGACGTCCAGGCCGGAAGGGTCATTTCCCTGGTCCCGCAAGACATCGTTGAAAAGATCATCGACCGCAAGCGCGGCGGATACTGCTACGAGGTCAACGGCCTCTTCTCGATGGCGCTTGGGGCGCTGGGAATACCGTTTCGGTTCGTCGCGGCACGGCCGATGTTCTACCCGGCGAGGCGGCCGAAGACGCACATGGCCGTCATCGCCACCGTGGAGGGTGAGGACTGGCTGTGCGACCTGGGATTCGGCAGTTACGGCATCAGGGCGCCGATGCGCCTCGGAGTGCTCGATGTGGAGGTGCCTCAAGACGCCGACAGGTTCATGCTGAGCAGAGCGGAGAGTGGCGAATACCTGCTGCGGTCTCGCTCGGGAGACAAGTGGTTGAACCAGTACGAATTCGATTTGTCCCCGCAGGAGTGGGTCGACTTCGAGCCCGCCAACTACCTGAATTCGACGCACCCCGGTGCGATCTTCGTGCAGAAGCTACTTGTCGTCCTGCACAACGAGCTGGGCAGAGACATCCTGGCGGGAAACAATCTGAAGACGGTCACGAACGGAAAGATCGAAGAGAGGATGCTGGATCAGGAAGAACGCAGAAGCGTTATAGACAGCAAGTTCGGACTGGCATCGGCCGCGTGAAGATTCTGCTTCGGACTTTCCGAAGCAGTTGGCGCCGATGACAATTGGGCATGGACGAAACGATGTTCGCTGCCCAAGTCAACGTGGCCTATCAGGCCCTGTACCACTTGGCGGCTCGCCGCGTGGCGGACTTGCGCGAACTGCCCAGCGTCGAGACGTTGGCGCTGTTGACCCACCTCGCGCAATCTGGCCCGCTCACGCTCTCAGAGATGTCGACTCACCTGCAGCGTGCGCTGTCGACACTGAGTGTCAAGGTCGCGGCGCTGGAAGAGCAAGGCCTGCTGGCCCGGCAGACCGATCCCGCGGATGCAAGACGCTCGTTGATTTGGCTCAGCCCGCATGGGCGCGAGACAGTCGAGAGTGCCAGGCAGGTGCTGTGTCCGGAAAGACTGGCTGCGGCAGGACGCCACCTGCCCGCCTCTCAGCGGGAACGCATCGTGCAAGCCCTGGAAGAGCTGCGCCTGGTGCTGACCCATCCATCCGATCCCGATACTCGCGGAGGTGTATGTCATGAGTGAACCCTGCCAAAGCTGCGGCATGCCCATCGAAAGCGGCCCCTACTGCCAACACTGCGTCGACGCCCAAGGCCAGTTGCAGGACTTCGACACACGGTTCGAGCGCATGGTCGGCTGGGCACGGCGTGAGAATCCGACGCTGGATCGCGAGCAAGCCGAAGCGCGCACCCTCGACTACATGGCGCGCATGCCGGCGTGGTCGCGCCATCCACGGGTTGTTTCGCGTCAGCGTTGACATGGGCCGCGACGCCGTTTCACGGTGCGTCCTGGGCGATTCCGACGAGACGGTGAGGGCTCTTCTCGAATCCAAGGAATTGATCCTGCGCGGCGCAAGCATTCGCCGGCGTTGGCCGCTGACCGCCGTGTGTGACGTGCGGGTCGAGGACGACAGGCTGCGCTTCGTCGCGGAGGGCGTCGGCGTCACCTTGTACCTGGGCGGCAAGGAGGCGGCCGCCTGGGCCCGCAAGATGGCCACGCCGCCACCCACGCTGGCTGCCAAGCTGAGCCTGAGTGCCGCGTCTTTGGCCATGGTGATCGGCGACACGGCGGATGAAGCGTTGGTGGCCGCGCTGGATGGCGCGACCACCCGCGACGCCGCCCTGGCCAGTCAACTGATTGCCATCGTCTTGAGCGAAGCCGACCTGACGGCAGCACTGGCACTGCACGCGAGCATGGAATGCCGCCACGTCTGGATGGTGCATCGCAAGGGCAAGGGCGCGCGCTTGGGCGACGCGGCCATTCGAGCGGCCATGCGCGAGTGCGGCTATGTGGACACCAAGGTCAGCGCAGTCTCCGACTCCTTGTCGGCGACGCGCTACAGCTTGCGAACGAGAGGTCGGTGACTACCGAGTGCAGTTCCGCTGCACAAAGGCAAGTACGTCGTCGAACCACACCGCACTTCCCTTGTAAGCGAAGCTGTGACCGTCTCGGTTGGACAGCCCATAAGGCGGATAGATCTTTAGCTCGGCATCCTTGCCCGTCGCCTTCATCGCGGCAAACAGTGTTTTGCTCGGGGCGAGGTCATAGTCGTTCTCCGCCTGGAAGAAGAGAATGGGCGCGCTCGATGTTTGAACGGCTGTCTTCATCAAGGCTTGAAGGGCCGGGGCGTCGTTCCAGCTCTCCGCACCACCCGACGCATCCACCGCCGCGCAATACTGCGCACGCGCGGCGCCCAGAACCGCCTGCACCCCACCGAATGAATTCCCGGCGACGGCGATGCGATTCTTCTGAACGAATGCCTGCGTCTGCAGCCACTGCAGTGCGGCCAACTGATCCTGCAGGTGGTCGGTATCCAACAGCCTGACCATGGTCGCGGCGGCCGCCGGCAGACCGCCACGCTTTCGGGCCTGGGCGATCTCGTCACCAATGTAGGGGCCTGCATTTGCACTCAGCCCCTGCCCGCGCCTGTACGGCATGAAGAAGATCCAACCCTTCGCCGCGAACAGCGGGCCGATGCTCGCGCTGGCCTGGCTGTTCAGCATTCCCGGCGCACTGCCATGGTTGTACAGAACGGAGGGGAAAGGACCATCGCCCTTCGGCTTGAACAGTTCGCCGGCAAGGTCGAGACCCTGGCTGCGGAAGTGAACGATCTCGGGCGCGCTGGAGCCTTCTGCCGCCCGCGCCGCATTGAAGCTCAAGAGAAAGAATGCGCCCAAGAGGGCGAGCGGTTTTTTCATGACGACTCCAGGTGTCGGTGGCAAGCCCACCGCCGAAGCATTGGCGGGGCATCTAGGCCTCATAAGTTCTGATCTCGAGCAGGTGCTTGTTGGGATCGTTGAAGTACAGCGTTGGCGCCGCACCGCGAGCACCCGATTCGTCTCCGGGTCCGGTGTTCACCCCAACCGAGTCGAACGTTGGTCCATACGCGATGTTTTCAGCTTTGATCCGATTGAAGATCTCTTCGAACTCAAGCTTGGTGACCGCGGATGCGTAGTGTTCGACTCCCGGCGTGCCCCAAGGAGCGAGTTGCAGTTGCAACCCCGGCCCAGCCGCGAGAACGGAAAATGGACCGCTTGTTCCCTCTCCGGCCCACACGTCGGCGGCCCAGTGAATGCGGCTGATCAACGCGCGCAAGTTCTTCACATAGTTTTCGAGGCTCTGTCGCAATTAGGACGTCGGGCCGGGCGAAGCCCGCGCCGCAATCGAAGATCAGAAGGCGAGCGAGTAGGACCGGTCAGCAGCGGACAAGGTTTGGCCTTTGGGGCAATCGAGCTGCCCCTTCTTGATCATGTGCATGATCTCGATGCCCGCGATCAGTCTGCGCGCGCAGTCGAAGTCCTTGAAGCCGAGCATGGGTCGCACGATGCGTTTGATCGCCCGATGATCCTGCTCGATGAGGTTGTTCAGATACTTGGACTGGCGCAGCTCGATGGCCGCGCCGCTGTCGGCCACCAGGCCGAGCACAGCAGCGGTGTTGGCGCCGCTCGTGTCGGTCGTGATCTTCTCGGGCACGTCATGCCGGTCGATGGCGCGCTCGAAGAATCTGCGCGCCGCGGCCACGTCGCGGTGCGCCGTCAGCAGGAAGTCCACCGTCTGGCCAAGTCGATCAACGGCTCGGTACAGATACTTCCACTGGCCGTTCACCTTGATGTAGGTTTCATCCACCCTCCAAGAGGAACCGCCCGATCGCTTGCGGGCCTGAAACACCGCCGCCAGAACCGGCAGCATCTTCAGCGCCCAGCGATGCACCGTAGCGTGGTCGACGACCACTCCGCGTTCGGCCATCATCTCTTCGAGATTGCGCAAGCTCGGTGGGTACGCCGCGTACCAGCGAACGCACGCCAGCATGACTTCCAGCGGGAAATGCAGCCGCTTGATGACCTTGCGCAGAGTCGATGTTGTGAGCTGAATCGGGAGCGGGACCATCCGATGGATTCTCGCCGCACGGGCTTGTTGCGACAGAGCCGCACTATCGGCATAGGACTCAATTGAGGTTGGTGTACAGCGCTCGGGCGAGCAAGCGCTCCACCGAACCCGCGTCGATCTGAGTGGTGTCTCCACTTCCGTGCAACTCACTCGTCATGACGCTCAGCAACGATCCACGGCGCCGACCTTGCCCATGCATACGTCGCCCCGCCGATCAGCTCACGCCACCGGCAGCAGCAGGCTGGCGCGCAGGCCGCCGCCCTCCGCGCGCGACAGCTCGAGCCGTCCGCCATGGAGGCGCGCGATGCGCTCGACGATCGCCAACCCAAGGCCCGCGCCCGGCGCACCGTGGCGTGCGTCGGTCGCACGGCGAAACGGCTGCTTCATCGCCTCCAGCTCGTCGGACGGAATCCCGTCGCCGCAGTCGTCGACATCGATGCGCGTCCAGTCCGTCAGCCTGCCGGTGCGCAGCGTCACCGGCACGCGCCCGTGCCGGTACGCGTTCTCGATCAGGTTCACGATGGCGCGGCGCAGCGCGTCGCGGTGCAGGCGCACCGGCGGCGTCGGCTCCAGCGCGAGCGTCAGCACCTGGCCGTGGTCGGCGCAGGCGGTGGCGATCTCGCCCGCCAGCGCCTGCACGTCGCCCGGCGCGGCCGATGTGACACTGTCGTCGCGCGCGAAATCGAGGAACTGGCCGACGATCGCGTCCATCTCCTCGACGCTGCGCGTCATGCTCGCGACCAGCGCCGGCTCGGTCTGCTCGCGCAGAATCTCCACGCCCAGGCGCAGCTTCGTCAGCGGCGTGCGCAGGTCGTGCGAGATGCCGGCCAGCATCAGCGTGCGCTCGCGCTCGGCCTGCGCCAGGCTCGCGGTCATGTGATTGAAGCTTGCGGCCAGCGTGGCGACTTCGGTGGGCCCGTCTTCGGCGAGCCGGGGCGGCGTCTCGCCGGCGGCCACCGCGCGCGCGGCCCGCACCACGCCCTCGAGTGGCCGGTGCAGCCGGCGCTGGATCAGCAAGGCGCCGGCCAGTGCGAGCGCCACGCTGCTGAGCGACGCGGCGAGCCACGCGCCGCTGAATTCACGCGCCGGCAGCACCCCGGGCAGCACGATCCAGTAGTCCTCGCCCTCGAGCGCAAGACGCACCGACAGGCTGCCGCCGTCCTCGCGGCGCCAGACGCTCTCGCCGCCTTCGGCCGCGATGCGCTCCGAGACCGAGCGCACGAAGTTGCGCTCCAGCGGCGTGAGCGATTGGCGCGCGGTCCGGCTGCGCTCGGGCACCGGCGGTGGCTTGGCCACGGCGCGCTGGTTGAACTGTTCGACGAATGCACCGCGCTGCGCCGGGGCCAGCGCCATCAGCCCGGCGCGCACCGCGCTCACGGTGTGCGCCATGCTTTCGCTGAACAGCTGGTAGCGCGGCTTCACGATCATCTCGCGCACCAGCGCCAGGCCGACGATCTGGGCCGCCACGAGCAAGGCAACGAGCAGCACCGCGTTGCGCCCGAACAGGCTGCGCGGCCAGCCGCTCATGTGGCCTTGCCCGCCGGCTTGCCTTCAGGCACGAACACGTAGCCGACGCCCCATACGGTCTGGATGTGGCGCGGCTCCGCGGGGTCGGTCTCGATCAGGCGGCGCAGGCGCATCACCTGCACGTCCATGCTGCGGTCGGTGGCCTCGTGGTCGCGGCCGCGCGCGAGCTCGATCAGGCGGTCGCGGCCAAGTGGGCGGTTCGGGTGCGAGGCCAGGGCCTGCAGCAGCGTGAACTCGCCGGTGGTCAGCGGCACTTCTTGCAGCGCGCCGTCGACCCGCCGTTCGAGCCGGCGCTCGCCGAGGTGCAGCGTGAAGTCGCCGAAGCTCACGCGGCCGTCGCCCGGCAGCGGCCCGGTGTGCGCGCCCAGCATGCGCTGGCGCCGCACCAGCGCCTGGATGCGCGCAAGCAGCTCGCGTGGGTTGAAGGGCTTGGGCAGGTAGTCGTCGGCGCCCATCTCGAGGCCGATGATGCGGTCCAGCGGGTCGCCGCGCGCGGTCAGCATCACGATCGGGATCGTCTCACCCTGCGCGCGCAGGCGGCGGCAGATCGACAGGCCGTCCTCGCCCGGCATCATTACGTCGAGCACCAGCACGTCGAAGCGCTCACGGGCGAGCAGCTTGTCCATTGGCGCGCCGCCGTCGACGGTGCGCACCGCGTAGCCCTGGTCGCTCAGGTAGCGCTGCAACAGGGCGCGCAGATCGGCTTCGTCGTCGGCCACCAGGACGCGGGCAATCGGGTCGGTCATCGTGGCGCCATCGTAGCCGCGCGCGCCCCACCTCCGGGCGTCCCAATCCGTGACATTCGATGACAAAGCCCGGTGTGGCTGTCATCGATGCTCATCAACGCGACCGCCGCTGCAATCGGCGGCTCACATCTGCCGCCGACATTGGAGCCACGGCGCTGCAAGGTGCGACGCCAGATTCCACACCGCAAAGGACACCGTCATGAAGCGAATCCTGTCGATCACCACCCTCGGCCTCGCGCTCGTCGGGGCGGGCTTCACCACCCTTTCCGCCGAGGCCGCCAGTCGGCGCGTCGTGCATCCGAACGCAGAGGGCGGCGTCACGGCCACCGAGGTCACCGCGCGCCGGGGCGCACACGGCAGCGCGGTTCGCGGCCGTGCGGTGCGGACCGACGGACAAGGCAACGCCACGGTCGCCAGCGGCGCGGTCGTGAAGGGCGCGAACGGCGCGACGGCGGCACGCGCCGGCAAGACCAGCGTCGGTGCCGACGGCTCGGTGGAGCACGCCAGCGGCCTCAGCGCGCAGTCGGCCAAGGGCAGCGTACAAAGCAGTGGCAGCGCGAACCGGGATGCGGCGGGGAACGTCACGCAGGCGCGCAACAGCAGCGTCACCAGCGCCGCGACCGGCAACACGATGAACACGAGCAGTTCGTACAACAAGGACACCGGCCTGACACGCAGCGCCAGTTGCTTCGACGGTAGCGGCGCGAGCATCGCCTGCCCGACGCGCCCGTGACCCCACACCACAGGAGCATGTCCATGAACCAGATGTCACTTCGTCAACGGCTGCTGCTCGCCGCCGTCGCTGCACTGCTGCCCACGGCCGCGGCACTCGCGCAAACGGCTGACGGAGGCCGCGCGGCGCAGATGGGCGCCGAGCTGAAGAAGCGCTTCATGGCGGCCGATGCCAACGGCGACGGTCGGCTGACGCGCGAGGAGGCGCAAGCCAAGATGCCCCGCGTCTACCAGCACTTCGATGCGATCGACGCCACGCACCAGGGCTTCGTCACGCTGGCCGATATCGTGGCCCACGCGATCGCGCAGCGCGGCGCGCGCAAGGGGGCGCCGTGAGAACGGCGGCCGGCAGCGTGATCGTCTGCGCGTTGAGCGGCTGTCTGGTGGCCTGTGGTGGCGGAGGTGACCCGGCGCCGACGCCCCCGGGCATCAGCGATGCGCAGCGCACCACGGCGGCCACGGCCACGGCGCAGAGCACGACCAACTCGTGTGCCACGATCGGGCCGTTCTATTGGGAGATCGGCGACCGCAACGCGCGCATCGCCTCCGGCTCGGTCGCGGTGGTCGGCAACGCGACGACCTACGCATCGAACACGGTGATGAGCATCGCATCGGCGTCGAAGTGGCTGTACGCGTCCTACGTCGCGCAGAAGAAAAATGCGGTGCTCACCGACAGCGACATCAAGTTCCTGAACTTTCGCAGCGGCTACACGAACTTCAGCGCCTGCCAGCCCGGCCAGTCGGTGGACGACTGCGTGGCGTATGCCAGCAACGGCGTTCACTCGGCGGCGACCGATGGCTACTTCTACTATGACGGCGGCCACATGGAAAACCACGCGAGCCAGGCGATGGGCCTGGGACCGCTGCAGAACGCGGCGCTGGCCAGCGAGATCCGTTCCCAGCTCGGCAACGACATCGCGATGGCCTATTCGCAGCCGCAGCTCGCTGGCGGCGTCGTGACCACGGCCGACGACTACGCCCGATTCCTTCGCAAGCTGCTCGGCGGTCAGCTGCAGATGGCCGCACTGCTGGGCAGCCATCCGGTCTGCACCAACCCGGCCACCTGCTCGCAAGCCCTGGCCACGCCGATTCCCACGACGGTGAGCTGGCACTACTCGATCGGCCACTGGGTCGAGGACGACCCGGCGTCGGGCGACGGCAGCTTCAGTAGTGCGGGTGCGTTCGGCTTCTACCCCTGGGTCGATGCGAGCAAGACCTGGTACGGTATCGTCGCGCGCTCGGCGGCGGCCGGCAGCGGCTACGACTCGGCGGTGTGCGGCGCAGCCATCCGTAAGGCCTGGGTCGCCGGCGTGGCGCAGTAGTCGATCGTGCTCGTGGGCAAGGCAATGAAACATCGGGTCTTCCTGAACGCGACGCTGCTCGCGGCTGCGGCCGCGGTGGGCTCACCATCGGTCGCGGCGCGTGATGGCAACAGCCTTTTCCCCGGCTTGATGGCGGCCATGAAGCCGCTGCACGTGCCGGCCGGCGTGCGCCATGTCGCCGATGTGGCTTACGGCGGCGACGCGCTCCAGCGCTTCGATGTCTACCTTCCCGAGTCGCCACCGCGCGCGCCGATGCCGGTGATCGTGATGGTCCACGGCGGCGCCTGGATGGTCGGCAACAAGGCGATGCCGCAGGTCGTCGAGAACAAGGTGACACGCTGGGTCACGCGCGGCGCGGTGCTGGTGTCGGTGGGCTACCGCCTGGTGCCGCAGGTCGGCCCACTGGACGAGGCGGATGATGTCGCGCGGGCCCTCGCAGCCGTTCAGCGACTCGCGCCGACATGGGGCGCCGACCCCGAGCGCGTCGTGCTGATGGGCCATTCGGCCGGGGCGCACCTGGTCGCGCTGCTCGACGCATCGCCTACGCTGGCGCAGCGCGCCGGCGTGCGGCCGTGGCTGGGCACGGTGGTGCTCGACAGCGCAGCGCTGAACCTCCCGGCACTCATGGGCCAGCCGCACGCGCGCTTCTACGACCGCGTGTTCGGCAAGGACCCGGCTCTGTGGCGGGCCGCCTCGCCGACCGACGTGCTTGCCGCCGGTGCCCCGCCGATGCTGCTCGTGTGCTCGACGCAACGCGTCGACGCGTCGTGCCTGCAATCGCAGCGCTTCGCCGCGCACGCCCGGTCGCTCGGCGTGCGCGTCAGCGTGTCGGAGCAGAACCTCTCGCACCTGCAGGTCAACGACACGCTCGGTCTGCCCGGGTCCGAGACCGACGCGGTGCAGGCGTTCTTCGCAGCCGTCGGGTTCGGCGTGCGCTGATGACTCGTGGGGTGCCGGGTCGCTCCGGGGCGCGGCCGACGCTGGTTAGCGTAGACACCCAACGCCACGAATGGCGATTCGGATGGATGATCTCCACCCCTCAACCCTTTTGGGTCCGTGAAGCTCAGTGTGTTGCCGTATTGATGCTCCGTGAGTGCAACCCAGGCGGCAGTTGTCGTTGCTAGCTTTCATCGTCGGGCGAACGATTCCGTGGCGTCAAGCATTGCGCCACCAATGCAACAACAAGCGCCGCTTCGGTCCCTTCGAACATTGCGTCCCGCCCCTCGGCAAGTCGATCCACTAGATTCTCCCAGCCATGAAAGTAGAGGCTGCAGAGGTATGTGGCCAAAAGAACGATTGCGCCACATCTTCGAAAAGGCAGCAGTAACCGAGAGACAACAAGGAGGCCAGCAATTGCTACAGCAGGAACAACGGCCCAGCTAGAAATCGTGCTTGCAAATAATAAGGCGCCAAAAAGTCTAAACTGAATGACAGGAATCGCGACCGCGCAATGTAGCGCGAAACCGACAGGCGAATCCAGCGTCGGGGACATTCGACAGCGCTTCACGGCTTTCTGCCAGCATTTGTATACGCACCACCGCCAAGTACGTCGACAGCCAGGTAGTACAGCCAGGAAGTAACAAGCATATCGGGTCTCTCCGATTTCATGTCATTCTTGAAATTTGTATCGCATGCCGCCTTGCCGCGTTGATCGCCATAGCAAGCGTCGTGCGCTTCACACGCCTTTGGGAAGAAGTCCGGCACAAACCCATCCGATTTCGCATCGCCACAACCGTACCCGCACGGCAGGCCGTCAGCACGCAACGATGGATCTCTAGGCGGCGGGAAAATACTCCAGAAATAGTCTCTCAAAGCAATCGCGCCTGCAGGGGGCTGAAGCCCTGTCGGATCGGCGCGACTCACTGGATTTCCCGCGACATATTGGTAGGTATTGACCCCCCCCTCAAGCCCAATCGGATCGGACTCGATGTACCTGCCGGAGGTCGCCCGATAGTCCCGATTGAGGTTATAGAACAGCCCCGTCTCCTTGTCGAAGGTCTGTCCCGGGAACCTGAGGTTCAGGGTGAAGGCACCCAGTGCGCTGGGGTTCTGATTGGGTGCTGAGTTGCCATAGGCCTCGGCCTGGTCCCAGCGCCACTGGATGGCGTGGTCGCTGGCCCGGGCCACCACGCGCGGGGTGGCCAGGTGATCCGCGTAGATGTCGCTCACGCTGGTCTGCACGCTGAGCACGCCGCTGGTGGTGGTGCGGGTCTGGGTGATCAGCGCCACCGGCGTGTCGCCCACGTAGACGACTTCGTAGACCGGGTTGCCGCTGGCGTCGTATTCGCCGATCAGGTGGCCTTGCTCGTCGTAGGCGTAGTAGCGCGCACCGCCGTCCACCCGGGTGGTGGGGCCGGTCTTGGAGACGCGCTGCTCGAGCGCGTTGTACAGGTACTTGACCGTGTCGGTGCCGATCTTGACCGAGGCCATGCGGCCGCGGGGGCTGTAGGTGAAGGTGTTGGTGCCGTCGGCCTGGACCTGGCCCGTGGTGTAGTAGGTGAAGTTGGTGGTGCCGTTGGGGCCGGTCTCGACGGTGACGCGGTTGTTGGCCGTGGCAATGGTGTTGGCGTAGGTGGTGCCGGCAACGGTCTGGCTGACTCGGTTGTTCGACAGGTCGTAGTCGTAGCCGTTGGTGCTGCTGGCCTGCAGTTGCTGCTTGAGCCGGTCCAGGCCGTCGTAGTTGAAGCTCTGGTCGTAGGCGGGCTGGGCGACTCCGGCCCCATTGGTGTGGGTGTAGCCGCTGATGCGCCCTGCGTCGTCGTAGCCCAGCGTGCGGATGAGGCCGGCTGCGGTGCCGGTACCCGCGGGGTTGCCCAGGGGGTAGCTCTTGAGCCGGCCGTTGGCATCGAAGCCGCGGGTGTAGGTGACGCCTCCACCCCAGGTCCAGCCTTGCACGTCGTTCAGGCCGTTGTACTTGAGGCTGTTGAGCACCTGCACGGTGCGGGTGGTGTCGGTGCCGCTGCCGTCGGTCTTGACGGGGTTGAGGGTGATGGCCTTGAGGCGGCCGTCCGTCAGGTAGGTGAAGTTGAGGCTGGCCTTGCTGGGCAGGGTCAGGGCCTTGAGCTTGCCCAGGCCGCTGCCGGCGTCGCTGCTCCAGGTCTGGCTGAGCACGAAGCTGCGCGCCGGGCTGGTGGCGGTGGTCACGGTCTTGGTGAGCACGCGCCCGAAGCCGTCGTGGGTGTAGACGGTGGTGCCGGATTCGTCGACCAGGCTGCTGAGCTGGCCGGTGCTGTTGTTGACGCTGGTGCTGGGCACCGTGGCGGTGCTGCCGTCGTAGTAGAACTTGCTGGGGACGCCGCTGGTGTAGCTGATGCTGGCGAGCCGCCCCAGGTCGTCGTAGGCGTAAGTGGCGACGTTGTTCAGCGCGTCGGTGCTGGTCTTGACGCGGCCGTCCTCGAAGTACTTGTAGCTGGTGGTGCCGGTGTCGGGGCTGACGAGTGAGGCGGTGTTGCCCAGGCCGTTGGGGGTGTAGCTGGTCTTCTTGGACCGGGGGTCGGTGACGCTGGTGAGCTGGTCCAGGCCGTCGTAGCCGAAGGTGATGACGGGGGCGGAGGCACCGGCGGCCGGTGCGGCCAGGGTGCTGTTGATGCGCCGGCCCAGGCTGTCGTAGCCGTTGGTGGCTTGGCGGGTGGTGGTCTGGCCGGTGCCCTTGGGCAGGTTGACGATGGTGAGGTTGCCGTTGGCGTCGTAGCCCAGGCCGGTGGTGAGAGCGCCGCCATCGGGCACGGGGTTGGCTTGCACGGTGCTGGTGTACAGGCCGGCGGCGCACAGGGCGGCCACCAGGGCCAGTGTCCGCGCCAGCGGGGCAATGGTTTTGCTTGTCATTAGGTTCCTCCCAGGGTGTTTGTAGGCGTTGTTCATTGCAGGCCCGAGACGCTTTGCATGCGTCCGAGTGCGTCGTAGGTACGCTTGACCGTGCGCACCAGGGTGCGGGTGGCCGGGTCGGTGCCCTTGAAGTAGCTCTCGGTTTTCCGGTTGCCGGCGTCGTCGAGCTTGTATTGCTCGCTGTTGCCGTCCGAGCTGCTCACATCGGTGAGCCGGTGGGCGTCGTCATAGGTGTTGAGCACCCAGCTGCCGTCAGGCTGCGTGACCTGCTTGAGCAGGCCGGTGTTGTAGTAGTCGTACTGGGTCAGCAGCCCGGTGCCGCCGCCTGCCGGGGTCTGGGTGAGCTTGGTCAGCCAGCCGCGCACGTGGTATTCCCGGGCCTCGGTGCTGCCGTTGGGCAGCACGGTGGTGAGGACCTGGCCGAGTTTGTTGTACTCGGTGTGCTGGGTCTTGAGCGGGTTGGCGCTGTTGGCGCCCTGGGTGACGGTCTTGAGGTCGCCCAGGGTGTGGCCTCTGGCGGCCGCACCCTCTCCGGTGAAGCTGGTGGGTTCGGTCCAGTACGCGTAGGCGGTGGGTTTGCCGCGCGGGTCCACTTCCGTCAGCACCTGGCCGTACTGGTTGTACGTGTAGCTCCACTTGCGTGCTTCACCCTTGGGCGCGCTCCAACCTAGGTTGCCCAGGGGATCGGTGGTGGTGTGTTCGTAGCGTCGGCACACGACGGCGATCTTGCTGCCGTCGGGGAGCAGCGGTGCGTCCGGGGCGCACACCGGCGTGTCGCCTGCGATGGGGTCCGCCACGCCGTTGTAGACCGTCGTCGTGATCTTGTTCGGCTCGGCCACCTGCACCGGGAGGCTCCACTGCGGGTGCCACTTGGTCCACACCTTGCGCTGCGGCTTGGCAGGCCCTGGGCTGCTGGCGGTGTAGCTGGCCACGTCCGCCGGGCAGGTGTCGGCAGCCTTGAGGCCTTCCACCCGCACTGTCTCCAGGTTGCGGCTCGTGTCAAAGGCCATGCAGCTGCGGTTGCCGGCGAAGTCGACTTTGCTGATGGCGTTGGCGTTGGCATCGAAGCTCTGGCTACTCGAGCTCGCGCTGCAGCCGCTGCCCCCGGGCTGGGTCTGCGTGCTGGCGTAGCTCATGCCGCCCACGATGCTGGCGCCCACGGTGTTGCTGTAACCCAGCGGGCCTTGCACGTAGGCGTAGCCCACGTTCTTCCAGCGGTGGTGGATCCAGATGATGTTGTTGGCCGAGTCGTACTCTTCGGTGATGTTCCAGCCGGGCTCCATGCCGGCATCCCAGCTGGCGGTGTACTTGTTGAAGCCAGCGCCTTCTTCGGTGCTGGTCGCGTGGCCCACGTCGTCGTAGCCGAAGCTCACGCGGCGCTTGCCTTCTTCGTCCACCACGCCGGTCAAGGCCCAGGCGAGGCCTGGCTTGTCGTAGATGAACTGCAGGGTCTTGCCGTCTGGCCAGGTGAGTTGGGTCAGGTTGCTGCCGGTGTAGGCCGCGCCGATGACCTGCCCGTCCACCCGGGTGACCTGCGTGATCACGCCGGTGGCGCCGTACTTGAACTTCACCTGGTGACCGAGTTGGTCCTGCACGGTGAGCAGGTAGCCTGCATCGGGGGCGTCGGCGCCGGCAGCGGTGCTGTAGCCGTAGGTGAGCACCGTGCCGTCGGCCCGGGTCTCGCTGGTGAGCCGGCCGGTGCTGTCGTAGGTCTCTTCGGCCCGGGTCTGGGCGTCCACGTAGCGCCAACCGTCGCTGAGGGCCACCAGCGTGTCGCGCACGCCGGCGTCGGGGGTGAAGACACTGTTTGCGTAGCTGAACGAGACCCAGCGGCCCAGGCCGCGTGAGGCCTGCATGCTGGCTGGCGTGACCGACTGGTAGATCAGCCGCTTGTGCAGGTTGCTCTCCACCAGCGGGCCAAATGACGAAAGGGCCGTGTACGGATACAGCAGGTCCGGCTTGTCGCTCGGCAGCTTCCGGCGCATGTCGTAGCGCAGTTTCAATCCGCCAAGGCCTGCATCAAGGTCGACGTCGTAGCTGCTGCCGCCGAGCAGGGGGTAGATCGGGTCTCCGACCCCGAACAGGCTCGCCTTCTTGCTGGGGCAGACAAGGTACTTGTCATGCCATTTATGATCTGTGGGAACACACATACTTGCCGATTCAACAAATCGAGTGTTTGCTGGGCAGTAGCAGTACTCAAAAGTAGATTTATTTCCAGCCTGATCCGTAAAGGTGCCAGCCTGAATATCCTCGGCCTGTTGCGTCAAGGTGCATCGACCCACGTGACAAAACTGACTACCGGATCCATCATCTTTCTTGCCGAAGGCTCCGACATCTGCAACGCATTGCTGCATTGCGGGGTCGAACGAAGTGAAAAAACCCTGAATATATTTCGTTCCATCAGTAAGATAGGTAATCTTCTGAAAATAAGGCTCAGAAGCTCTGGCCGAAGAGATAATCAGCAAACCCACACCAAAAATCAGACCACCCATCCGTCGCATATAAATTTCTCGTTTCATCAAAACAATTTTCGCGAAAACAAATCGTTTATACATCTTCCCTCCCAAGCCTTAAAGAGATCAAAACAATCTAGGTTGCTAACCACTTACCCAACCCCATCCTCATCTCGCGACCGAACGCAAGTGCAATACGAAACCAGCCACCTCACCAGATCGCGCCTCGAGAGAGTCCTGCACCCAATTCGTTTGGCGCAGTTCGCGTTGAGTAGTGACGGGCTCACCTGGTGAGCTACCGGCCGCGCAGACTGGCTTCGTGGCCCGAGCGTTTCGGGCCGATGGAACCTGTGATGAGAGCGCGCGAACTCAAGCACT
>Ga0307515_10001673_pt1 | contig 49406 bp, 34 predicted proteins | sample 17_EM_MG_FD_194513 | JGI IMG/M metagenome (GOLD analysis project Ga0307515, IMG submission 194513) | Populus trichocarpa ectomycorrhiza microbial communities from riparian zone in the Pacific Northwest, United States - 17_EM | ecosystem: Host-associated > Plants > Roots > Unclassified | place... | reverse complement strand
GCTGCATGTTTTACATACCAAACACTAAACTCTGTGATCAATATTTGTGGCCTTAAAGTGATGATTCGCTTAAAAAATCGTCGATTTTTGATGGGGTAAGGCCATTGCCACGCAGACCTATAATACCCGCCGGGTCCAAAACTGGAACCGTTGCTATCACTATGCAATACAGTTCATTGCTGTGTAGCTGATTGAGCCCACACGAAACTTGTTGGCGCTCCGTGGAAGCTCAATTGTAGGAGGCAGATACGATATCGTCCGTAGCATTTTAGCCCATCCAGACAGCAGATACGTTTATTATGGGTTAACACCATTCTGTGGCCAGAAGATTATCCACGATGCAAGACCAGGAACTGTTGACGCTATGTTGATGCTCATTCGTAGGAGGTGGTAGGGATATTGTCACTAGCATTTTTGCCCATATAGGCAGCCGATACATTGATTGTGGGTCAACACCAATGGACAGTGCTTTGAGTGTCCATGACGCAAGACGAAAAATTGTTGATAGTCCGTTGACCCTGATTGATGGGAGGTAGTAGCAATATCGTCTGTAGCATATTTGCCCATAAAGGCGGCCAACACCGTGATTATGGGTTAACTCTGATCAATAGCCATTATACATTTCATGATGCGAGACCAAAAATTGTTGATGCTCCGCTGACTGTAAATTTCAGGCGGTGGTAGCGACATAGTCACTAGAATTGTTGCCTATACAGGCAGCCGATACATTGATTATAGGTTAATACCGATGCACCGCGCTTTGAGTGTCCATGACGTAAAACCAACAATTATTGACGCTCTGTTGATGCTCGTTTGTAGGAGGAGGTAGCATTATCGTCTGTAGCATATTTTCCCATACATGCGGCCAATAATATGATTATGGGGTGATGCGGTTGCATTGCCCTCTGTTTATCCGAGATGAAAGGCCAAAAATTGTTGGTGCTCCGTTGTCACTCATTTATAAGAGGTGGTAGCAATACAGTCAATATCGTTATTGCCCATAAACAGGGCCAACACATCAATTATGGCTTAATGTCATTTCACAGTGGTTTGATCATCCAAGATGCCAGAACAACAATCATTGACGCTCTGTTGACGCTCATTTTCAGGAGAAAGTAGAGATGTCGTTACTAGCATTTTTGTCTTCAAAGGTGGCCAATACTTGGAATATGTGTCTCAGCGACCAAGTCTGTTTTTGAGTATCAGACTCACAAGACCAAAATCATTGACGCATCATTAACACTCATATCCAGACTGGGGTAACAAGGGTGTCACTTTTGTTTTTACTGATAAAAACAGCCAATGCAATCACTTTAGAAGGATGTGACTATGGAGCCCTTTGTATGTGGAAAATGTAATACCAAAAATCGTTGACAGCCCATCGACGCTTAGCTCAATGACATCCTATCCGTCATCCGTTCCTCATCAACAGTATCTACAATGTATACAGTCGTTATAGGCAACCAATAAATTGTTTCTATGTATACAAATTTGAATCCAAAACCTTCCAAGCCTCTCAATTTCTGAACCACTACTAGACACGTTATCTGAGTGATAACTGATGTAGGTCTATCACATTCCAGCGCTTTCGGATAGCAATTGACCCCATGTAGATCTGTACACTGGTTTGTGATATATTTAGCCTGAATTCCTCACCTTTCCTCATCCCGCTCATTCTCAGCACTTTCCATGACCTACCTACCCTAAGCAATTTTGAAAACACTGACCATGTGCTCCAGGTTTGTGTGAAGTGGTATGCAGTTGGATGTATGAACGAATACAGCATGTCGGTTGTCATTCATCACTGTGTGCGTTGTGTGTCGACCGCTACATTCATGACTCCAATGACATCACTGACTTGAATTTTGTTAGTGAGTTTCGTCATTATTTTAGTTTAACGTTTCAGACTTATCCATAACCAGCAGGCTGATATCAAATTCATTGGCCATCATGCAATGCAATTTGGAGTCTGGAACATTGCCATGGCCCATCCAACCCTTGAAGATGCACAGTTTAATTTTCATGTCTCTCAATTTGGACACTGAAATCAGGTAGAAGCTGACATGTAGCAAATTAGGTACACATATTGCTTTTCAAAGAGATTCATCATCAAAATTGCCACTTTGACTTTTCACTCCTCCAGCGACACGGGAGCAATCACCATTTCTTTGTCCGAATCCGATTTCTATATGGTAAATAGCTCCCAATGTTAAATGCACGTGTAACTGCTTGCAGGCTCATCAGGCTTTGATTTCTTGAAAATAGACAAATAGGGCCCTGCATCGAGCGGAAGAGACGCAATGGGTTTGTGTGTCTGGGGTTCCCACGAACTTAGCCTCATATGACTACTCCCTGGTCGAGATGTCACTTGCAGTATTTGCCATTTTCCAGGAACAATATCAAGAGTCTCCATGGGCTCACCAGATGTCATCGGTGCACATGAGACTGCATCATGTTCCGTTTGATGTTGAATGATAGCCGGAACCTTCAATCCGGATGTCCTGTAGTTCTCATCTCCCTCATGGAAGTAGTCGGCCCTGTCTCACCAGCCAGGTTGGGTTAATTGGTCAAGCTTCATCTGCTTCTGCGGAAAACGCTCCATGTAATGCTGTTATGTTTTGAAGATTGTGCCCATCACCCACCCGGGTTTGTCATCTTCGCTCAGCTTGCACAGATAAGGATCTTCTTCATCATCATCCTTGTCTGCCGCATCCTCCCCATCGTTGATACTTGCAAGATAGCTTAAACTATCTCTGATGGCCTGCAACATTTCCTCAAATGTTGGTTCGGGCTGTGTGGTTGTCAATCCCACCTTTTCAGCATTTCTCATATCTTCCTGCTCCTGATTCATTTCTATCTCTGCGTCTTCAACTCGCTTTCTTGACAGGGTGGTCTCTTTATCCACATAATCCTCAATCCATTTCTCCTTGTCTTCATTGCTTACACAGCACGTTTCTTGTTGTTTCCCTGCTGCAAGCTTCATTTTGGATCGCAAGCTGTGCAATGCTCCAAGTGCTCGGACCCATTCAGCCTCCAAGCCGCTCTTGCCTTCAATCGCTTGATGACATTGTCGTGTGGAGCCCTTTGTTGATTAGCCATATTTGCCTGACACATCAGCAAAAAGCGAAATTAGTTTCTGAAACCAGACCCCACACACCAACATCAGTCAGGTTTCTGACACTTATGAAATAGCCTGTGACTGCATTTCCCTCAATCCAGTTTCTGGAAGTGTTATTTCATCGTTGCGATGACCAATTGCAATGCTTGATATGTGAAATCCCACTGCCAAATGCATGTTGCTGATTTTGCACTTGGAGATTGGTCTTACTAACCTTGAACCCCTGCAACCATATTTCATTTGATTGAACTGTATTTGCAGCGTGATCACCATCACCATCACCATCACCATCCCCATCACCCTGACAACCATTTCAACCCCTGAAGCCTTAATTTACTTGCTCCTTGCTTCATTTGCATCATCACCATCACCCAGGCCATCACAATTTACTAATTCGCTACATGAAGTCTTATCGCAACCTTCCATACTGCTGACTGTCTTCCAGTTTGAAGTTGTGCAAATCAACTGTGATTGATTACCCGGTAGGCAGAATCAGTTCGCCTCATCGAGCACATCAACATGATGTAAGGATACTGGAGTACATGCATTATTGGCACTCGATTCGATGATCTACTCCACCTTCAGGGTTGACCCCTTTTGAACTCCTGCAGATCAACTCCAATTGACTCGCTGGTAGGCTCAATCGATTTGTCTCGTCGAGTACATCAAGATAGTGTGAGGAAGCTGGGATACATTGATTATTAGCTCTCGATTCGCAGCTCTATCGCTTTTGGAGTCTCCTGGGCCGACCACTTTTGATCTTTTTCAGATCAACATATATTGACTTGCTGGTCGGCTAAATCGATTTGGCTCGTCAAGTACATCAAGATGGTGCAAGGACGCTGGTATTCATTGATCATTAGCTCTCGATTTGCTGCTCTACAGTTTCTCCAGTCTCCAGGGCAGATCCTTTTCAAACATTTCCATTTCAACTCCGATTCGCTTGCTGGTAGGCTCAGTCGATCCGCCTCGTCAAGTACATCAAGATGGTGCAAGGATGCTGAGGTTCATCGATCATTAGCTCTCGATTTCCTGCTCTACTCTTTCTCCAGTCTCCAGGGCAGACCCCTTTCGAACTTTTCCAGATCAACTCCAATTCACCCCCTGGTAGGCTCAGTCGATTCGGCTCATCGAGTACATTAAAACCTTGCAAGGACGCAGGGGTACGTCCATTATTGACTCTCAATTCGCTGCTCTTCTCCTCCTCCTCCGCCTCCTCCAGCAGGGCTGACCCCCTTCGTTTGTTTGCAGATCAACTCCGGTTGACTCGCTTGTGGGCTCCGGCGATTCAGCTGGCGGAAGGAGGCTGGGGTACGTCCATCATTGGCTTTCGATTCATTGTTCTTCATGCTCCTCCTCTTCTTGCTCCTCCTCTGCCTCCTCTTACTCTTTCTTCTCCTCCTCATCCTGCTCCACCAGGTCTGACCCATTTTGAACTTTCGCAGATCAGCTCTGATTGACTGGCTGGTATGCTGGATCGATTCGTCTCATCGAGTACATTAAGACCATGCAAGGAAGATGGGGTATGTCCATTATTGACTGTCAATTCGCTGCTCTTCTCCTCCTCCTCCTCCTCCACCTCCTCCTCGTCCTCCTTCTGCAGGGCTCACCCCCTTTGATCTTTTGCAGATCAGCTCTGATTGACTCTCTGGTAGGCTCAACCAATTTTATTTGTCGTGTACATTATTGCAGTGCAAGGACACTGGGGTATGTCCATTATTGGCTCACCATTTGCTGCTCTACTTCCCCGCCTCTGCCATACCCTCCAGGTCTGACCAGTTTCGAACTTTTGAAGATCAACTCCAATTGACTTGGTGGTACGCTCAGTCAATTCGTCTCATCGAGTACATTCAGACTCGAGAAGGACGCTGGGGTACATCCATTAGTGGCTCTCGATTCGCTGCTCTACTCCTCCATCTCCACTTCAGACAACTACTTACACACTCAATCTTTCCATGGGTTTTGCGCTCACTCGGTCTTTGCGAGATTTCATAGATCTACACAATTGCGTGGATCCTCATGGCCAGGCAGTATAATACCATTTCACCCACTTACGCTTATCGAGCCAAAGCCACTCATTCTCACGAATTCCTTTTGAATTCTGCCAGATGTGTGGTGGAGTGTTCATGATGGGCTATCTGCCTTCTAGCTGCGCTGTTTCACCACATCACCCTCCAGTGCTGCCCCCCTTAGATTGCAGCCTAGTAGGTGTTTGTGTGGGACCCTAGATTATAGTGTCAGAGATAGATTTTAGTTCACTGAGAACTCATATACAAGTAATCTGTGGTTCCGAAATTGCAATTGTGAATTTGTGACCTAGAAGGAGTCAAATGCCTATTGAAATGAGCAATTTCCACCTTCTGGGGCGAGGTTTCTGAGGTTCATGAAATGATTGCTACTACTCCTTGAACATTCAGAAGCATTTGAGCAATGCCATCTGTCAGGCAAACCTCAATTTCATTTTCTGGGATTTGTGGCTACCATAAGCTGATTAAGTTTGATGAAGCAAATTGTGTTTATGCTGATGCAGTAGAGGCGAATGGTTCTTTTTCGGAACGTTGATGATTGTATTGACTGCTGACAGTGTTGATGGGTAACATGATCGATGTTGCAAGATATGGACCACATGGAGGCAAGCTGTGTCTTTTATGTCGAGGTTGGTATGCTTATTCGACTTGAACAAAGAACATCTTGCGTTTTGACCATCACTACATTGCGAATGGCAATGCTAACCATGCATCATTTCATGACATTCAGCGTCTGTTTCATTTAACATCCCGGGGATTTCTTGAGACCACCATTAGAAGATGTGTTTTCAGTGGAAGAATGTGCTGTGTATATCTCACAAACTCGAGGTTTTGGTGGGCGTTCACCAAGCTATATCCTTGGAAACAATCACACAACCTTGGACCGACTTGGTGCAAATCGCAGGACGGTTGGAGACCCGTGCATCCTGCAGCTACACCTAGCAGGATTCATCTTGCGTAGAAAGTGCAAGTTGGCTGTTACGCATTCCATTTTCACTTGAAGCCAACTATATATTCCTCAGGACTTAAGTTCTTTTTGTCATCATCATCCTCAGGACTTACCACTTCTTTTCTTTATCCGCATCTCTTCACTTCCACACCAGCCAATCATTGCTCCATGGACACCTCAGTGAGGTGCGAGCGAATCGGAATCGAGCAGAATGAGCAGCACTTTGACCAGTATGCCACACGCTGAGACCCAGCTGCAACGCAGACACCTCTGAGTCCACTGGGACGCTGCAAACGCAGCCACCAAGAATATGCCCCTGGATGCACAGTCAAAAATTGTCTGTAAAACTGGAACCTGCAAGAATGAGATGTAGCATGTGATCAGATGTGAGAATGGTTGTATTGAGATAGAGGGCCGTCAACTCACGATATCACAAACAGCTGGTTTACTTAGAGAGCAGCGTGACCAATTTATATCCACCCGTTATGTGAAACCTCCATGGTCAACCAATCCGTTGGTCCACACTGCCTTCAAAATCAAACATCATGATGTAGTCAGCTCTGGGATTTTTGCGAACGAATTTAGTGATAAGCATCCCTGTGAGTGGACGAAATTGGCTTTAACCGCCCAAGATGATCCTACGAACGCATTCACGCTTGAGGTAATAGCTGAATGTGATATGTAGATGCAGCAACTAATGTCTTGCAGGATTTCAACATTTCTGCAACTATGGCAAAGCAGGGAGGTCAGGTACAGCTCGAACAGTCTGACATGGGCCTTGCCTTGATTATGGCCAAAATGGCCACAGCAGGGTTTTCATGTGCCGCAATGGAGAAAACGCGATACCAGATCATAACACCTTGCGCTGCAGTCTGAGAAGAGATGAAGCGGGCAGTTGAGTTTCCAGGGCAGAAGAACGGGAAGGCAGCGATGGAATGACACCCGGCTATGCTTCGGGAAAATCAGACTGATGGCTGCCTTCCTTTCCACACTGGCACAGCACAGAATCCCCAGACACCCTGGAGGCATAAAGGTACGCGTGCACCTCCACAAGTGCTAGTCAGACAGCCAACACCAGAACCGATGCGACATCTGCCTGGAATTCCCCCTGTGTCACCTGCTCACAATGAGGGAGCTCACACTTCCGAAATCGAAGCACTGCCACCCTGATATGTGTATATACATACTTCTTTTCCCAGCGCCCAATTTTTCAATCTTGATGCATATGCCAAGGATCCCAAGCACGATAAAGATATTAATCCAGATTTGCTGACTGATAAAGGAACATCCACTGGTTAGTACACTATCTGCCGCGTGGTAATGCAGCTGACATCCATTTTGCAGATGACAGCAGAATATTGAGCGAACCTGACTGCGAAGACGAGCATTGATGGATTGGAACATGATTTTTGTGTGTATTACTTTCTACAACTGGTGGACACTTGAAAGTATACTTTAAGGGATATATTTATATGTATTATTAAAGACCAATGTAGTGATGAAGGAGAAAGTACATGAAGATGGTACAATGGCTGCCAAAACACCATCAATGCTATACTATGCTGAAGTAAATGATAACAGATTGTGGATACACTGATGGCAAAATGAGTGTCAACAGAGGGTCAACAATTTTGCGTCAGGCATCATTCGTAATCTGGGTGGCGATTGGTTGTGGCCATTCATAAATGCGGTATTGCCTGGCTTTATAGGCAAAAGAGAGAGCCACACACTCCTTGCCTCTTTCTGAGAATGAGCAACAGAGGGTGAATGAATTTTGGTCTTGTAAGACAGGTAATTCCAAAGCAATTTGATCGTTACACTATATAATCTCAGTATTGGCCGCCCTTAAATGGAAACGAGATAGCGACATGCTCCCTGCCGCATCATGAAAATGGGCATCAACAGAGTGTGAATGAGTTTTGGCCATTCATCAGGGGTGATCAAAGCGCGATACCTTGGTCACTGTCTATATACAATGTCTTGACCATTTTTCTACGCTAAAACACTCATGAACTCTTTGTGGCAGCATTGTAAATACACTGAGTTGTTACTGTCCGGGAGGCTGTTGCGGGAACGTCTCTTGCTTCTCTGCGTAGAGAGGCTGCCACTTCCTGTTGGATAGAGGTCTGTGGTCATGCGCCACTGAGATTACCCATGATGCGAGACCTAAAATCGTCGATGTTCAGTTGACGGTCATCATCAAGATGGGGCAGGGAGCGTGTCGCTTCCTCATTTGGCTTCAAAGAAGGCCATAACCTCAGTTATGACTATCTGCAACTAATCACAACTCAGATTACCCAAGTTGCACGACCAAAAATTGTTGACCCTGAGTTGACACTCAATTCCAGGATGGGGCAGGGAGTGTGTCTCTCCATTTTTTGATTTGAAAGGTGGCCTGTATATCCAAAAAGGACAGTGACGTACCACGGTTAATATGTTACCATTAAGAGTAGGATATCTGAATGCGACCATGAATAGAACAACCCGAAATGCAGATCAGGAGATTGGACCGGACATGTCTAGCCAAACCCGACGAAACCCGTGGGTTGGCTGGTATGAGTGCAGGTTCGGACTGCCAAGATGCAGTGGGTCAGGATTTTGGATGGGTCTGGAACTGAACCAACCTGTTGTTCCGGTCGGAACCAGGACCGCTGGCAGGTTACCCGGACCCGTTACTAACACTACTCATGTTGTACCCCTTCTTCTCTGCTCCTGCTTGTTGTATCATCACAACATCAGCACCCCAAACAGTTCTTTTTCCAACGTTATCATTGTTACCTTATACCCCCTTCCACAATTGTGTATGATGCATTTCACTATTGCTTCATGGGGTTTTCTGCGGTCCCTGCTTTAGAACTTTCTCCTTCTGTCTCTTGTGTCGCCACAACTTTCACTTCCGGCTTCTCTCTTGCCTGCTCATCATCCTGAGCCATCTTCTCCGCTTCTTCCATCGAGGGTACCCCCCGCTTGATCTGATGCAGGTCTTTCCATTCTTCCATAACGATATTTTGAAGTTCCCCCTCTCTCTCCTTCTAGGTACATCTCTCTTCTGTTGCTTTTTTAATTGCCTCCTGCTGCTTAGCGCAACAGGTGGCCTTCGCAATATAATTTCCCATCCAGTTGATTCACCTGTCAATGGTATGGTTGCAGTATTGTCCTGCTTTCGCATTGGCACCCACCATTTTGGATTTATGCTCCTTTGTTGAATGTCTTCCCGCACACAACATCGATGCTGGCATCTCCAGAGCTCCACATTTCGTATCAACATGTCCCCATCTGCTGAACACTCTGTGAAGGAAATCCTGACCTGCGTTCACATTCTTCTCCAAATCGTACTTCACTCCCGCTGCTCTCCGATATCCTTCCGAAACATTTTTTCACATTTGACTTCCTTTGAACGCGAACACAAGCAAGGATGGTTTCGGTCCCTCTGCCTTCTTCTTCTTCGCATCCTTCGGTCTTCCAACCCAGTTTATCGCCAAGAGGATGTCCACCACCTCATTTTTAGCCTGTGACTCCAAGGGCAACCTCCGCAGTCCTCCCCTCATCTTCTTTCCGAAAACCCTGTCACAGTTCACTCTATGCATTTTTTCTCTCGCCCAGAGCTCATTTGTCTCAATATCCACAATTCCTGAATCAACTGTTCTTGCCGCCCCTATGACGATTACCCTCTACCAGATCAACATTTCTGCTGTAGCTCCCGGCATTAGAATCATTGTAAGACATCCTGAGGTGTTCTTCGTGACACGCTCTATGCGCAAAGAATGTGGAACCTTCGCCCAGAAATGTGCTCTGTTTACTTCTGATAAAATTTCCAAATCGTTTTTTGGAGAGACTGGAAGACAATCATCCCTTTTAAAAGTGATCCTGCATTTCTGCATCAAATTTTGTCCTTGCGGGATCAGCATCAAGACTTCCTTCTGCTGTCTGCGAACAACCTCTTGAAAACAGTCTCCCATCTTTTTCTTCTCCACTTGCGGTTGCTGTCTCTGCCCAGGTTGTTTCATCGGTGGTGGCATCGCCCCTTTCTGTGCCCACTTCACCATCCTCTTTTCTTCAGGTTTCCTTGCCGGCTTCTTTTCAACAGGCCCTTCATCCTCCAGCTTCTTCTCCCCTGCCTTCGGTCCCTTCAGAATCCCTCCATCCCCAAGTTTTTTCCCCTCTTTCAAGTTCATTTGTGGCACTGCTGGTGCCGACCTCTTTGCAATCAGAACCTGTCGACTTGATGCAAAGCTCGGAATCTCCTGCCGTTCTCTCCAGGCGGAATCGTTGGATCATGTCTGGCTGACTCAAAATCCTGCTCCTCCACCTCCATCTTCTTATGTTCCCTTTCGACCTTCCAATTTTCCTCCTGCGAGAAAGTCACCCTAGGCTCAAAACTCACCTCTTCCATTTCTTCATCCTCTGGGATGGCTTCTCCCTGTTTCCCCCATTGGATCTCTTCTCTCTCTTTCTTCTCAGCCAACTTCTCAAGTTTTCCCACCACTTGATCCGTCAGCTGCTCTACCATTCTTTGCATGCAATCTCTGGGTGCATTTTCAATTATCCTGGCCATATTCACTGGTGCGATCTTGGCCACTCTCATTTCAATGTTACTAAGTCTATCATCAAGTGTGTCTGCTCTTTCCTTGTCATATACCCTGATGACTCTAATCGCTTTTTTGATCCTCTCATTTGATATTTTGATTGACATAACTCCCACGTTGGCAAGATTTTGCCTAGCAGCCACGTATCCTGCCTGCACACCACCCCAATCGGAATAATCATTATTGTATTTTTCTTCCGCCAGCATAAATATGCTCAGCCCATTAGTGTTCCAAAGATACTCCACAAAAATCCCCTCAGGATTACCCGGCTCCTTCTGATTGGTTGTTGCCTCTGCAGAGTTCCCCCAACGTGCCTCGAGCTTTCTCCTGGTAGGTGTATACGTCATATTTGGGATTGGTCATTTGAGCATTACCGGCCTCTTAACTCCCTTCCCCCTACTGAGGTTCTTTCCCTCGTTTGTTGGTGTCATGTAGGGCTCTTCGTTACTTGGCTCCTCCTCTGTCATCTTCTCATCCTCGTTTCCGCTGATGCTGCTGGTTTCGAATTTTCTTGGAATGGGTGTGTAGACTTTACGGGTCTCCTTCACTCCCTCCTCCTGTTCATTCTTTCCCACATATTGACTGACATTTTTGTCCCCCAAAATGTTCTTCTGCGCAACAACTCTCACACTCACCCTCGGAGTCAACAAAGAATCCTGGGGGATTGTGCTCGGAGGAAATGCCACAACGCTTCTCTCATACATTGTAGACTGAATCCTATCTGGATGAAAAATCTCATCTCCTCTGTAATCCGTGGTTTGCAGTGGTGATAACTCTGAAGAGTCATGAATGCCGCATCTCATAACACCTGTAACTCCTGTTTTTCCCGTGAGGTTGGAGTATTTCCTCATTTCATCCATATCCTTTGGTAGCTGTCCTCACTCAGCTCTTTAGGTTGCTTGGCTATCCCCTGACCTCCTCAGTTCATCTTCCATCGGAGCCTTGTGTCTTCTGTGCTGGAATATGTTTTCCTTCTCTCCCGCCTTAAGCATTTCCTACTCAGGCATTCCATAAAATTGTCTTTGTCAATCCTCACGATCAAGCTTGCTTAGTTCGTAAATGTACTGGTCCAATTAGTACTCAGACAGATATATAATACTACTAAATAGTCTATTATATCTGTTGAATCAGTTGTTCAATAGATTCAGCTGATCAATACAAAATATTATACTTCATCACTATTGAAACCGCAACATTTTGACCTTGAGAACCCAACGCTGATGATTGTCTCCTCTTGCACCATTTGGCCAAAATAAACATTGCATTTTTGACAAGAAGCAACGCTGGATATTGTAGAAATATATTCGAAAAGTCGTGCCAAGGGATAGTACTGAATATGATTGTTCATTTTCTTGAATGGTACCTTTGAGGTCATTATCATTGGATTGATCATGATAACTACAGATAATAGTGACTTAAACTATAATTCGATTATTGGTATGTATATAGTGAACTTCGCGGTCAATATCCAAATGATTCACTACTGAGGGAATATATAACAGTCAATAGTAATATACAAGCCGAGGGTGATGTTTATAGAATACAATGTCTTGATGTATGATACTATTCTGATTGAAAGCCAATGAAGTATCTCACTGTTACCAGTCCTACCGGCTATGTATTTGAATTGGTCTTCAATTATAGCTAAATCAGAAATTGGTAATGAAATCTTTGAGAAATACTGCTTCGATATATTTATATATCCATCAAATATGTGTTTTTCAGGGACAGTGCACCTGTCGCATACTAGAGTGGGAAAAAACACCACTCATTTTCATACAGAAAGTGTAGAAGATGGGTTTTCCAGGTCTTTCATTATTTCTCATATGAGTGAAGGAGAATCAAAACACTAGCTAAACAAATACTATACCCACCCTATTATGCCAGATAACGGAATGTTTACACAATATAGTCCAGACAAGCGCTTCAGTAAACTCAATTCTAGTCACCGGGATCCTGCAGGAGTCGATATGAGATGGCAGACTATCCATGAATTCATGCTGAATGTAATAGGGGATTCAATTGTACAAGAATATTCTGACTGGTTATAGATCAACCAAAACCACTGATGAATGGAAAAGGTGTATCATGGAAGTGATTGTGATAAGTTTAAGTGAACATTGTATCACAAGTGCCAATTTTAGGAATAACTGGGACAGTGGCCAAATTTTACGGAAATTGAATACATAGTCTAAAGGTGCCAGGGTTCAAAGAGATTGTCAGTTGGATGACTACAGGTGTGATCTGATTACTCATCAATATTAATCCAGCAATGAATCAAAATTCACAGTAAATATGAGTTAATGATTATTGTTTAATATAACATCCAAATCATACTATACTTGTATATATATAGTACAACTTTCTGCATTGTCTATGACTATTTTCCAGCGTAGTCAAAAATAATTACTAATCAACCAATATAATACAGATACATGGACACAATAAGCCAAATAAGTGGTTTAGTTATATAAATTAAATATAGTATTTATATTATTTACTTTATCTTACCATATCTCACTGTAAACAGATTCAGCAAAGCACAATGCATCAATGTTGAAAATTACCAAGAACTATTCTTTAAAATATCAGATGATAGATACTTGAAAAGATTGAGAAATTGAATTCCAATGTCATTTGGCTCTAGTTTTTTCAAAACTGTATCCAGCGTTGGTGATCTGCAAATCAAATTGAAGTTTGACAGACAAGGTGATATGTTTAAAAAATAAACGAAAGTGTTGCCCCAAAATGAGATGCATAAGATGGGGAGTGCTACAATGTAAAGTAGAGCACAATAGGGAACTTTAGAGGGGTAAATGATATAAAGGAGAATAGGTTTAGGCCAAGAAGCATGGATAATAGCTGCTAAGTACCTACTCTAGCCTAGTAGCAGCAAAAGTGAGTGGAATGAAGTGGCTCATCAATGGGCAATTGAGTAGAGTAGTGGCTTCAACAGTGAAATATATTACCATATATGGAGGAAATTTGCCCTGAACTTAATTTTGTGAAAATGTACATTGGAGCTTCTTTGCTGTGGTATTTTCACATTAAGTGAGTTTATTAGCTGTGGCTGCTAGTACTACTGTCTCAGGGGTAATATATTAGCAAAATGCAAAATGGTCCAAATATCATATACCTACCACCCAGAATCCAAAGTCAACAACTATAGTACTTTCTAATCAAAGAAGATATTTTTATACCATCTTGAAGTTGGGAAGACTGCAAACTGTTATACCAAGAGCACTTGTGGATACCTGAAAGAGATTCTGTAGTTGTTGCAAAAAATTTATAAAACTACTAAAGTTTATAAAGTAGCTTTAGAATACTACAAAATTAAGAGAATAAGTTCATAAAACTTTGAAGGTACCAGAAAGTGTTTTGAATTTCCCAGTCTCTTCCAGTGCAGCCCAAATGCATTCCTGCTGTCTTCTGGAGAATGTAATAACCAATTATATTTGGAATGTAAAATTTGTTAGGTATATTTGAAAGTATAGAAAAAATCAAGTCTAATCATGTAAATTTGAAGTATTTTTAACACTGAAATTAAATATCATAAGCACATTGCAGCAACTTATTCAGAGCATTATTCCAACTAGATTAATGAATTAGAGATAATGGCCACTCTGCTACTACAATACTTCTATCTCTCATATATATATCGTGTACTTCAGACAATGTTGTATCTTAAGGGTACCTGATTGTAGTTTATATACCAACTAGCAGTGCTCAATGTCCAAAATTGATATTGAACAGCCATGTTCAAACAGTATCATCGAAAGCAGCTCAGTCTTACACCAAACATGTGAGTCAAACAGTTTCTTGAAGAAGAATAATATTTTTCAGATTAGACAATTTTACCACTTGGATGAATCCATTGACACAATCAGCTTATATATCCACATTGTTCTACATTTTTGGTGCTACCACCACATATTCTTCAGCTTTAGAAAGTAATATCTATCGTTGGCTTGTCCAATATTACCTTAATACTATTACCACTGCTGTTGCAGCTGAGAGTGGTTCTGAACATTGCAGGATTTTTTTTTCGAGAGTTTCCAGCTGAAGTAGAGTACTGGCAACGGTTGAATTCATCCTTGGAAGGTGTATTCAAGGCCATTATCTGTCCATATAGGATATTGAATACACATACTATGGACTTCAGGTAAGATAGCAAGATTGGCATGGGTATATTTTACCATACAGTGACTTTCAGAACACTCAATGGTAATGGGGCTATGAAATAATTCACAGGGCTACAAAATACCTCTAGCCAACTGTGATGAATGTACTGTGTAATCATATACCATCACTATAACTGAACACTGATCCAATAGCATCATATGGCAAGTTCTGCTGAATTTTTGCCCAAATTATCTGATCAAGAATTAGGAATTTTATAATAGTTGAGAGTCTGAGAGATATTAAACCAGTACTCTTATATATGTTGCAAATGTTTGTATGATCGCTTACACACTACACTTGCTTTGGTTGTTTACGGAGCAAAAATCGTTCAGAATAATGCTGGATTGAAGCATGCTTGACTTACTGTGCAGTTGATCCATTATCAAATGGAAGTTTGTAATTAACAACTTCGGCCCAATCCATCATATGATAACACTACAGTGTAAGAAAAGACAGTATTTTCGGCATGTAGTCTGGACTGGTACACCTGTAATTATGTTTGAGTATTTGCTGCATGTATTTGACTTTGTTGAGACAACATAATATCTCATATATATTTTGATTTATACCTGTTCCAATATATCATTAGTGGAATCAACTGCTGAAACCATCTTCCCGATTGTGGGTGATATATTACTGACCTGCAACATGTTAAAATATTTGAAGGGCACTATCTGCTAATCAATCATTTTTCTGATCTTCTGAATTGTCTACTTCTCCCAGAAATATTGCAATTCAACAAAATCAGATAAGCATTTCTTTTTGAATTGCTTCTGCTCTTGACACATAATTGCACCAATACCTCCCAGTAGGTAGTCAGTAATACTCAACTTCTCTATAATATTTAGAGCAATTGTTGCAATCTCTTCTTCTACAATAAATACCTGCAATTCACAGTTCTTGTTAGTGTTTAGATTGCTTCCATTGTCACATTATTTATAAACTGCAATGACCATGTCTGCAATGTTTTGGCAAATGAACATATTAGTCTGGACAGCTTGCAAGCAGAGCTTCAGAAATAGCAGTTGCTTGGGACTGCATTATATTCTGTAGAATTATTTCTTTTTGGTCAGGGTAAAATGATAGATTTGTTATTCTAAGTGCTCTATTATGTTCTATTGAGTGGCTTCTCACCTGTAAAGGCATGAAAATTTAGGCTTGAATGTAGACATATGGTACAATGGAACGGCTGCACTCAAGAGGGAGTCACTATATATGAAGCAGGAAGTGTTAGATATTTGACACAGATCTAAGTGACTTAGCATGAACCAATATACACCGGCAGTTAACCAGCCTTCAGTCACGTATTGCTGTGATATTATCCCCCACCTTAGGTGTTGACATCTTGGGTTGGCGAAGCCAATTTCAGAGAAGAGAATGAAATGGAACCAGTACTACAACAATCACCCTAGGTAAGCAATGGTACGAACCCCAGTCCCAAAACTGATCTGAACATCATATTAGTGACCTCTTGCTGCATCTAGAGTGTGGGGATTTTCCATATACTTTGATGAGTGGGAAAAACCCATGCTGATACCATTTGTTCCAGATCAAGATTCAATCAAAAGAGAAGAGAATAAAGCAACAAGATTACAATGAAATGTCCACACTGCTTCCATACTCTCCATATCTCCAGTTCTATGCATTATACTTGTATCCCCATGGTTCGTCAGGATGCTATTGGTGGAACTCCTCAACCAAATATCCGGACACTTCAAGGTACCCTACCAGTTGCCATCTCATATGCATGCACTTGTAGCCAGCTCATGGGATAAGGTAATCAACATTCCTGTAGTGCTGCCTGGAGTTGCATATGTAGTTAACCTCACATTTCTCCATTTCTTCGACTACCACTGGCAGTGGTTCTGGGAACAGTTCGCCTGTGTATGCTCGTCTATATCAATCTAGAAACGAAATGTGCAAATCAAAGTTATTTTGCATAGTATTCCGCAATTGTTGTTGGTAAGCATTCTAATTCATCACCACACTGACTGTATACGACTCAGATCCATTGTAATTGTATTTCTTGAAAGGCCTAGATGTTCACTAATTTGTGGTAGAAAGCCACACTTTGCCTGCAATAGCAGAAGTCATTTCTTTCCCACAATTGTACTGTATTTGCTGGACATTAACCTCCAGTATAGTTTTCTGAAGAATCCAGTGAGTCTCATTAATGCTGGCCATCAAACAGTCTGTTGGCACCTGACATTTTGAACAGGAAGCTTTGGTTGGTTTGAACTACATTGTAGGATGGTAGTTGTAGTTTGCACAGAAGTGCATCATTGGTTTGATATAGTGGAATAAGTAATTGTGTCCAAATTCTGCCAGTTGTAATAGATGGAGCCAGTTATACTGCTCATAGTTGCAAAATGCTCAGAGGTACTGCACTTTGATTTGATTCAGCCACTCAGTCTGGACATCCAGGTGTAGGTGGAAAGCAGTCAAATGTTGGTGACCGATTCTGAGGCAGCAGATAGTGCTGTGCCAAAATTGACTGGTGAACACTGTGATGTAATTGGTGGTGATATTGACTGGTACACAATGTTGGCAGATCATGCATTTGAAAGATATTCATACTAGCTCTCTGGAGTCAGAGTCCATAGTACAGATGACTTGGAGTAGGATTTTAGTCAAACAGTTGATGATTACTGTGATCCCAGTAAATTGTGACAACATTGATACCAGTAAGTTGACAATGAAATCCATTGCAATAGAATCCCAGGGGACCAAAAGGCAGGGCCAGTAGCATGTAGAGTCCTGTGTGTATGTGACATGGTGCTTGTATTCAGTGGTACAACCTGCCACCAGCAATGTACTTCTGTATCTTGGACCCCATTGTAGGCCAACAAAATATTGTGTTATGAGCCTGGCAGACTTCAGAATCCTGAAGCGATGCTATATGAAAATCTCTTCCAACAAGCTGATCACTGTACTCTGGTGTACCACAGGCACATATATCTTTATCTGATAGGTTAGAGCTGTGTTGATGGATCTCCTCTGATTCTCATCTCCAATTGAAACAACTACCAAGGTTGTCCCTATTTTTGAGGCTAGATGGTTATTTTCCTGGGCTGCCTCGATATCTTGTTGTTACGCCTTTGGTATTACAATACCATTTCCGGGATCATACAGAATCACTCGATGATCCATATATAGAGATTTGATCAAAAATCACGAACCATCACCAGGATTTACATATTGGATCTACTTTCTAGATTAGTTCACCTATTCGTCATATCTCCATTGCCCGGCTTCTGTATGAACTGATCCACAAGAACAGTCAAGCCAAGCGCGAATGAGTTTTGTATCATCATTGGATCAGTACCGGTTGCAACTTCTCTATTCTCAATGGTTACTCCATATCGGCAGGAAAGCTTATTCCTGGTCACCGACCAAATCACTAATTGCTCATGTTCCAACAGTTCATTCCTAGGGAGATGAGGTGTCATCAATATCAGACCACCATGGCATCTTGTGATATGCAGGGTCAGATGAGAGATAACTGATTAACCCATAATTGATATATCGGAGTCCTAGCCACCGAATGGACTTATACGAATCAACCCTTAGTTCGACCACACTGTCTGTGTCTGGGCAAATAGGACTGGGGATGTGTAGGTCCCAAGTGGTGCTGGATACTCTCCGTTCGATATATGGCAAAACTACTCAGTTGCAGATCACTGAATATTTGGCTCCATTATAGTGTAGTCAAATTCAGTATTCTGTGATCTGCCGCGAATGTTAAACCGTGATGTACCCGGAGGGTATATGCGAGGGCACTGTCACTGGCTCATGGTGACCCGAACCTATATGTTGATGATTGGCTTCAGATAAGCTCGTATCCATTCAAGTTATCGCCAACAGCAATAGTGTCGCAATACCAACACATTACCTTGATAACTTAGTTAATACTCTTGGAGTTAGAACTCAATCATCAATGGTAAATGTAAAGGATGATGAGGCAGTTACGTATGTGAACTCCAAAGCAGACTTAGCAGTCTTAGGATAGTTAAGGGAGGGGATCATCTGATATATATTCAGCAATACCGACATGGAGGAAGGATATCAATAACAAAATCTACAACAAGATCAATCTACAGATATCAATTGACCTTCTTGACCTGGAGGTTAATCCTTAACTTTATTCCCGTGTACAATCTATTGGTTCTTCATCGAAGTCAATGAGGATACTTCTCTGTTGAAGTCCAGAGTTGTATGTTCATTATTCAGTTCTATATCACAGATATACCTATCACCACATTATACTTGGTTATTCTTAGTCCCTTTGTCGAAGCACATTGTTGATCGGGAAGAGAGCAAGACGTTACCTTCGAGTCCGAAGGAAGTCCAAGGATCAGCCTCATAGCGTGGTGATTCAGAGGATACTTCTGTTAGGATACTCTTGAGTCGGCACTACTCCTTCTGTTGAGGCGAAACTACTTTGCTGTTTCATTTAAGCGAAGTCGATATTTCGAGTCGTCACATTCTTGGATAGTTAGTCCTCGAGTATAAGTGCCGGTTGTGGTGACAATACTCTAGCATCTGTTAGAAGTCTGAGAGTCAACACGATAGTTTTGTGGTTCGGAGGATACATCCTTCAGGCTCTCCTAGAGTCGTGTACATCAGCATATTGATAGATTAAGACGATACTCTTCAGTCAATACTATCTATTGGGAACAGAGAAATAAACAGATACCTTGTGTTCCTTGGTGTTGATCCTTATACGCATCCTGAGTGAAGCCTTAATCATCTTCTGCTTTGTCAGTCCAGAAGTGATTAGGGGCTGTATTGATTAGAACCTAGGGTGAATCTCCCGGTGTTACACTTGTAGAACGTCACTATATGATTTGATGATGGTAGTCACTGCTATGGTGGTGAGGAGCCTTGCCATCAGTCTTCCATATCTGATTTCAGAGTCGGGTCTACTTGCTAGTCCACCCACTGTATTATTCTTCCTATTCAGAAGTTCGATAATGAAATTGTAAGATGACAGAAGTTTCATCATTGAGACATGCATGCAGTAGAGCGTTCTGGACGTTCGAATGTATTGGAAGTTTTTGTGGTCAAATTGTATGAGCATTTTGTGATTTGCTTCCTGGAGATAGTGATGCTTTTAATTCATAGAATCTAGGATGGCTGCAAATTACTGATTATATGAGTTGTTGGTTTGTTCGGCACTTGAAGCAAGTTGAGAGCAGAAGATAACTGGCCTGCAAATGCTGAAACCATCATACGATTTGAACATACCAGTGATTGCGGCGCCACTTGCATTAGTCTGCAGAATAATCAGTATTGCCAATTTGAAGTGCTTCAAAATAGGTGTATTGGGGGAGGCCCCTTGAAACTTCTGGAATGCAAGGTTGGCACCCCCAGTCCACATCCATTTGAGCGGTATAGACATCCTCGAATGGTCTGCTCTCATCAGTCGATCTGATTTAAGTGTTAATACGTTTGCATAATTTCCATTTATTCACCTGTAGATAATTGTGAACCCCACAAGCAGGGTGATGGCTGACATGGAATCAGGTGTTGGCCGGTCCTTGTTCATCGATATCTTGTCTGACTTCATGTGATGCAAAATTGGTCGGATGAAAATTCCAAGAAAGGCATTATCTGGGACTCCAAATTGGCACTTTTCGGCATCAGCACAATGTATTTTTGTCTCTGTGAACTTTCGGGAGTGTGGGAGGGGTAGTCTTGTGCAAACATAGAACTGACAATATCTGGAAAGAATTAGACCTTAGCTGGGCATTCCAGATAACTTTTTGAGTAGGTTGAATCTCAAATGACTGGTACATATAATCCACAGATGTGATTGTGATATATTTGGGAACATGTTGGAGAACCAGAGAGAGCGTTGGAAGCACCTGCATGTGCTGCCCAACCGACATGATAATCACAAACATGGTCTAAGAAATATCTGGGTATCTATTGAAATCTACTTGGAGGATGGCATGCAGTAACTGAGACTGTTTGGATGTATTTAAACAATGGATTATCTGGCATAGGGAATATGATACATTGATTATTGTTCATATTCACTTCTAAGTCATTTCCAGACTACCTAACATATCCTCTTCAACATTCTATTTTTTGCATCACTTGTTTAAGAAACCAAAATACATGGTGAGTAATTCAGACTTGAAAGTATGTATACCAAAACAATACCTAAACTAACCAATCGAATGATAACAACAAACATTTCATCAATATCATCCACTAGATCTCCTAACTAATCACGGTCGACAAAAGTAGGAATACGCACTTCATCGACAGTGGAAAGCTGCTGGAGGTACTCAATCTATGTGCTGATGATTTGGAACCAGTGAGCGGATAACATTCAATTCTGATAGCACTTGGCTTGATATGTGATATCTATCATGGTGCAATGTAATATTAGCTAGCTAAGATTCTGAATGGCATTTAGAAAGCAATATGATATATTCGGATGAAAAAGGAGGGCAACAACCAAGAAATCAGAAATACCAGATGGGGAGTACTGGGTGGAAAGAAGGTGTATACAGAAGGTGTTGGAGGAGTGCGGAATGAAATAGGTAAGCGCCAAGTCATTCCCAGGAGTGCTATTTGAAATTGAAGAGCACCGATCCCAGTGGGGAAGTGTCAAATGGGATAGGAGAATGAAATGTTGAATGAAATATCCAAGCACAAAACAAGATAGAGAAGCAGCAATGGAGATTGAGGAGTTCACATTCCAGCAGAGGAATGCAGAAACATGGGTTAAGGAGCGCAGAATGATATATAGATGCAACAATACAGACTGAGGAGTGCCAGTGGGGTTTCAGAAGTATCAATTGAAGTAGTGAAGTTCTATCAGTAGTGGTAATCAGGGCGGAATGAAATTGAGGAGTGCCAATCATTACAGAGGGAATTGTGGAGTGCCTATCCCAACAGAGGTGTGCTAAAAGAGGAGGAAATGGGTGCAGAATGAACTAGACAAGTGTCAATTTCAGCTGAGCAGCACTGACAGGGAATGAGGAATGCCTATCCTAGTGGAGTTGCACCATATGGGGCAGGGGGGTGTCAAGAGGCCCACTAATGAGTAATTGATGAGTGCAGTGGCTTCAAGAGTAAAATTTATCACCTAGAAAGAGCAAAAAATACATTGATATTCATCTTGGGAGAATGTAACTGTAGGCAGCAGGGTAGTGGTGTGCTCTGAAATCGCATAATGAAATGTTGGAGGTGACACCTCTACAGTTGATGGAGACAGTGGTTGAACGAACTGAGATGTCGTATGCTGGGAAAGTTGGCTATTGGCAGGGAAGAAGAATTGATGGTAATATAAATCCAGAACTTCCATCTGAGTGAACAATAATTTAATATCTTCCACCACCTTTGAGAGATAAGTATTGTCAAACATCAGATCCTTAACCTGAATCCAACTCTCTGTCTGAGAGTCCGAATCCAACTAGACAACAGTTTGATGACATCAGCAAAATGTAAATGAATCTGGAAGCCACACGCAATTGTCACAGACACTCTGGTCGTTCTTATCTGTGCTTCTAAGCACTTCCACATGCTCCCAGGACCTGCTAGAGCTAAACAAAGTGCTCACAGACTCTGCAAGAGGATTCTCAGGATGCTATGAGATTTGACTGATAGAACAGTCAAATGTTGGAGTTGTTGAGACCTATGTGCAGGTCGGTGGGAGACTTTGAGAGCAGCTGAGACTTCTGCGCAGCTCTGCAGGAGACTACGCTCCGCACTGTCACAGCAGTGGTTCTTAGGGTTCCATCACTACAAGGCATTTCATCTATCATATTCTTCTTAGTTACAGTCCCAAGATTTGTGATGTCATAATATGGCATGCATTATCTGAGTTGCTGCATATATATGCATATGGTCAATCTGGCTGCAGACTGTACTCAAGAATAATCAGAGGAGCACCTGTGCACACCAATTGAGACAACTTAGAGATACAATCGGAGGCCATTGTGGCAGGGGGAAGTCTGTAGGAGGTGTAAGGGGATACAGGGATAACCGAGATGGACTGAGTGATTTAGGGGAATGTGCTGAGATCCCGTGATAATGGAGATGGACTAAGCAACAGAGAGTATATATTTGGGAGACCCCAGGGCAGATAGACATCATCTCATTATACAAAATACACACTCTATCACTCCCAGCTCTTGGTCCAACACACTGTTCCGGAGCTTTCATATATCCACCCAATTTGTGTGGTTTATCATGGCTGGGTATACCTTGAAATCATCCGACCCTCTTTGTATGGTCCCTGTGCAAAAACCGCTGTTCCTTTTGCATTCCGGTCAGATGCCGTGAGAGATGCGGTGCTGTGATGATGATGGGCGCTCCGTAATCTGGCTCCGCTGTTTCATCAAACAGTGATCATGCGAACATTGACATTCACAGGAGACTGAGATCTAGTGATCTCAGAGCTGCACCTAGAGGCCACGATCCAGTGAGTTTGGAGATTCAGTTGGATGCTGTGATTGAGAGAACTCGGAGATGCAATCTGAGGCCATGATTGAGCGAGATTGGATATGCACCGGAGGAGGCCAAGATCGAGTGAATACCGCAATGCACTTGGAGGCCACAATCCAGTGAGTGTGGAGAAGCACTCAAACCCTATGCTTGAGCGAGTTTGGAGATGCACTTGGAGGCCATGATTGTGCAAGCTTAGAGACTGTAATTGAGCAAGTTTGTTGATACCAATGGGCGCCGTATTACAGTAAGTTTGGAGGCACCCTTGGAACCCGTGAACGAGTAAACTTTGCAATTCACTCCGAGGCAGTCATGGTGGAAGTTTGGCGATGCACATGAATACCATGATCAAGCCAGATGATAGCAGTACTTGGAGGTGGTAGATCGGGAGGGAGGTACAACAGGAGCGTTGACTCTGTTCATGGGTCAACAGGAAATTGGGTGAATGTAAGGAGTCGAATACAACATGGTCCATCGCGGATGAGCAGCTGGCCGGGACTGGGAGATAGTTGATCTTGAGACGATGCAGTCCTTGGTTTATGGTGTATTCAGTGTGTCAACTACTCTGTGTATGCTGCATCTGGAGTTAACTCATAATCATGGCCTGCAGAGATAGAGAAGGAAGACTTAACTTCATGTTCTTCGGTGATGGTAGAGTGGAGGATGAGAAGGAGATAGTTCAGAGAAGATGGGGGAAATCACAATGAGAAACTGGGACTTAAGAGAATATCATGTCTGAGTCAATTTACCATCCCTGGTACAGCAGGAAACAGTCCTGACCAAACAGTGATTAACCCCAATACAAGGTCATCGAATCCCAATCAGGCATGTTGTACCTCTGATTTCTCATTTCTGCTCGTATCCAGCATATCATTCTCATCTCTATCTCCCATCTTTCTTTCTTATCCAAAACTCTACCATGAGCTAAGAACATAAACTTAAGTTATCCCTCTCTATCACTCCATGCCATGATCATGAGTTAACATCAAGTACAGCTTACACCGAGTTCAGCATACACCGAGTCCAGCATCCACCAAGCACAGCATGTACCAAAGATTGTGTGTTATCCCTTCATTCTCAGGATGATCAGTCGACTCCTGAATATAGCTTCAGCTTCTGGCATGCCTCCCTACAGATTGACCACCAACAGCCAGGTCTCAATAAGTGCTGCTGAGTACATGTTCCCCGGTCACATTCCCACGGCTGAGAGTTAACTAACTGATGAATACAGTTGCAGCACCCAGTGCACCTTCCATCGGCTGCCTCCAGATTGACCACCTCCAAGTAGTCCACCATTCTCACTCAATCTTAGCCTGCAAGTACATCTCCAAACTTGCTCAATCACAGCCTCAGCGTGCATCTCAAAACCATCTCAATGATGACCTCCAAGTGTATATCGAAACTCGCTAAATTACGGCCTCAAACATCACGCACTCATGGCCTCCAAATGCATCTTCAAACTCGCTTCGTCATGGCGTACAACTGCATCTGCAACCTCACTCAATCAGGGCCTCCAAGTGAATTTCTGAGTTCACTCAATCTCGGCTTCCAGAGTATCTCCAAACTGCCACGATCACAGCATCAGAGTACATCTCTAAGTACCCTTGATCACAGCCTACCAGTGTATGTCCAAACTCGGTCGATTGCAGACTCCAAGCACATCTCCCAACTCACCTGATCATCGCCTCCAAGTGCATATTCAAACTTGATTGACCAAAGCCTCCAAGTGTAACACCGGGTGATTCACCTGAGGTCTTAATCAATAAAAGCCCCTAATGAATTCTGGACTGATAAAGATGAAGATGAATAAGGCTTCACTCAGGATGCATATAAGGATTCACACCCAAGAAACACAAGGTAACTGATCCGTTCTCTGTTCCCTAGCAGATAGTATTGACTTGAGAGTATCCTCTTAAGCTATCAGTTAACTGATGTACATGACTCAAGAGTATTCAACTCAGAAGATCCTCTGAACCAACACACTATCATGCTAGTCCTCAGACTCCCTTTGGACTCCAGAGTATCATCCAAGCATCCGGCACTCATACCTGAGGACCGACTGTCCAGGAGTATGATGACTCCAACTATTGACTTGTCTATAAGAAACAGCAAAGTAGTTTTGCCTCAGCAGAAGGAGTAGTGCTGACTCAAGAGTATCCTAACAGAAATATCCTCTGAATCACCATGCTATCAGGCTGATCCTCAGACTTCCTTTGGACTCCAAAGTATCGTCTTGCTCGCTTCCCGATCAACGACTTGATCTGACGAATGTACTAAGTAGAACCAAGTATAAAAAGGTGATAGCTATATCCGTGATATGGACCTGAATATTGAACGTACAACTCTGGACTTCAAAGGAGAAGTATCCTCGTTGACTTCAATGCAGAATGAATAGATGATACACAGGAATAAAGTTAAGGCTTAACCTCCAGATCGAGATGGTCAATAGGTATCCATAGGTAAATCTTGTTGTAGATATTGTTATCAATGTCCTTCCACTCTGTTGGTATTGCTGACTCTATATCAGACGATCCACACCCTTGACAATTGTAAGACTGCAAAAGCCTGCTTCAGAGTTCACATATGTAACTGCATGATCCTGCGTTGCCTCTACCATGGATAGTCGAGTTATAACTCACAAGAGTATTAACTACATCATCAAGGTTATATGCTCCCGTTGTGACAATATTGCTATTGGCGGTAACTCGAACGGATATGAGCTTATCTGAAGTCAATTATCAATGAAAAGGTTCGTGTCACCAAGAGCCTGTGAGAGCGCCCTCCCATATACCCACCGGGGACATAACAGTGTTACAATTGTGGCAAACAACCGAACACTTCATTTGTCTACACACTGTATTGCAGCCAAATATACAGTGATCTGCAACTGAGTAGTTTTGCCATATATCAAATGAAGAGTATCCCGTGCCACTCAGAATATATGAGTGACCATTAATAATGGGGAAATTGCGACCAATACTGATCCGAAGATGATATACATTGCATTCGTGCTTGACTTGACGATTATCGTGGATCAGTTGATGCGAAGGTTGGGTAATATTGATATGACTGATAGGTGTCCAAATCAGGAAGGTTGATCAAACATCAAAATCTGAATGATAGTTCGTGATTTCAGATCAAGTATCTATACATGGATCTTCGCATAATTCTGTATGATCCCAGAAATATACCTGTAACACCCAAGCTGTGACACCAAGTGCATCTTTGAGTTCAGTCGATCTCGGCCTCCAGTGCATCTCCAATCTTGCTAGAGGATGGCTTTGAAGTGTATTTCTGAGTTCACTTGATCATAATCTTCAGGCACACCTCAAATTGATCTCCAGCACTGTCTGCAGCCAGTGCAGATAGTCTGTCTGTTGATGGATAGCTATTTAGATATATAGATACATAGACGAGAATAGTAATGGAATACATGAGAATTAAATATAGTTGAGCAATATGTAGTAGCTACGATTTCTCGATGCACTACCAGCATCCCTAAAGATGATGTTGTTTTTCCCAGACTGCTCTACAGTGATTCGATGTACTACCTGGTTTGTTGTTGGCACTCCCTGGTGCTTCTAGGCTTGTTGTCGGTACTCCCAATCTTGTCTCCAGCCCTCTGAGGTACTCCCAGGTACTCCCAGACGTGTTGTTGGGCCTCCCCCGTGCTCCGCTGGTTGCCTGCAGACCTCCTATGCCCATGCGGATTGTTTGCAGGTGCTCCCAGGTGCACCTGATGGCCACTGCATCGGTCCAGTACACTCTGGGATTTGATCACCCTGAAATTCTGGTCCAACAACTCCCAGATACTCCCTGAGGCACACAGTGTCACAGATAAATTTTGCTGATGGAACCCCATCTGCCAATGGTCCTTGAATGGTATTAATCTTAAGATTTATCAGTGTATATATTGTGTTGTTGTTAGTAGGGATAATTCTGATTGAGAAGCGTTACACAGCATTCAACACATAATACATCTCATGTTTGCAGACTGAAATTGGCAGATGGCCCACTGCATGATTCACTCACAGATAGTGCACCTCCAGAAGTACGATCTAATGAGGAATGTCAATTCTGAGCTGCAATCACAAGTTTTCAAGCTTCATCAACCATGGAGTGCTTCACATCGGACATTATTGGCCAAATAGTCTTTGTGAATACCACAGCCTCCTTGTCCTTGGGAGCTACCTCAGATGTGGCTTTATGGTGTTGCGGAACATTCTGATCACCATTGGCATTGGGTTGTGCAACATTCTGGTCTCCAGTAGACGTGGATAGTGGGAGTACCTATGGAGTCGACGCACAGTCAGACTCGCATAATTTGTTGAGGTGGGCTGTCTTTTGCCGATTGAGTCATTGTTGATCCATTGTGGTACCTGCAGTTTGGATATTTGGAAATGGCAGGCGTGCACTGACCATCTTGGCATGGATTCTGTTGATTGGCAATTGACTTTGTAGACTGTATAATGTATTGTTCCAGTGATCCTGGCCCCGAAGTAGAATTTCCTGATGGTTATTCGAATCGCATTGCTTGATGTTGAATTATCCGGTTGAATGTCTGGTGTTCTTATTATTGACCTTGCCAATCATATCATCCGTGATGTCATCATGTGTCATTTATCAAATTTCGTTCATTCGCAGTCTGTATTTCGATGCATGAATGAGGTCTGTTAGAACCCGCAAATTGGATGAACAACAAAGATTTTCTGTTTTCTTCGATGCAAGTGCTCTCACCAGGTGTGATTCTTGATTCGTCTATCAACAGCGATTTCTAAGATGGCTTGGTGTATACTGCATTTGCTGAAATGACGATAGAAAGCAGGGAAATGTAGCAGACATTTCATTTGTGTTACATATTAGCTTAAGTGCTATAAAATAATGGGGAAAATGGTACAGGTAGTTACAAAAGGTTGAGGAGGTTCCAATTTGTGGTGCACTTTGGAAGTGGTCAGGGGAGATAGGATGAGTGGAAAATATCTATATTGAGGATGACAGTCCGGTGCTCCCATTCACAATTCTCTTTGGTGTGCCCGAATTGATGGAATCCAAATGCTGAATGTTAACAATTCTATCATGAATGCTGTGTATGGATGCAAGACTCAGAGGGTGGTTTAAACCAATGCACATAGAATAGAACCAGATACACCTGAACCAGATGCACCCTAACTAGATGCACCTTAAGGAGAAAAACCTGAACCAGACACACCTGAAGAAAACTTGCATCATTAACACAGTTTGTAACACATTCTAACTCTTGGTGCTGATCAAACAGAGTACTGACAACCTCAATAGGTATGATTGACCCTCAATATGACTCTTCCAAATATTGTAATCAGGTGTGACAGTGCCATCAAGGTGACTGCATGGTATAAAAGTATTCCTGAGTTGAAAATCGGCAGATATTGATGGGTTTCGATCCTCGTGAGTGCTGGGTGTAATACAAGTGTTCATACTGGGTGTGGTACCATTATTGGATTGATATGAATGTCCATATGGGGTAAATCTGCTGGAGGAACACACATGTATTCACAATGTTCTATTCAAATAGAATGTTGCAGCTATATTCCCAATCTACCATGTGATATCACAGGTATAACTGCTCCTTCGTATGGGCATCTTGGAAATATCTGCTGAATAACCTTTACAATGATATTGCAGTTGATCAAGGACGGAAAGAAGTTGGTACACAAAGGTGGGATTCAAGTGTAGAGCAAGAATGGTATGGCATGATAATGCTTCTGAGTAAATCTTCTTGATTCAAGTACAGGTTAATGCTAGATTTGCTCACAAATGGGTTAGGAATAGTCACTCAATGTCAGATTTTGGACATAATATCTAGCAAATTGAACATCATTAAATCATAAATTCTTTATGAGTGTCACTATTACAAAGTGGACTGAATATAGATGTTGGGGTTGAAAGGTATATATGATGGTACATATGCACTTTGAGATATTATCTTACAGTTGGGAGAGGAATGATTGAATGTAAGTTCCAGGGAATTGAGGTACCCTGAAGTTTATATGATTATACTGGATTCATCAGCAAAATGTATTTTAGTCACTGGGAGCCTCCAGGAGTGTGTGAGAGGAGGTGGAGTGTAAACTTAGAAGAGTCAATTTCAGGAGAGAATCAGACCCTAGGAGGGAATTCCGGCCGGCCTTCAGACTAACCGGGATCTCAGATGAGCAGTATAGGAGCACCATGGGAGTGGCTGTGATAAATTTGGGAGCACCTGCGATTGTCGCCCAAACAATGCGGGAATCCCAAACTATCTCTGAGAGATGCCTGGGGTCTTATGGATATTCATTCGGAGGACTGCAGGGGTTATCAGATATTTCCCGGGTGTACACAAGCAATAAGAATACCCTCCACGTACGATGCATAGATTATTGTTCATTATCAACTTCTACATCATACTACAGTACCCAGCATCTCATTCATCATTCTATTGTTTGCATCGCTACATTGAGGAGAACCAAAGAACAACGGAAGTGATTCAACAATGTAACCTGGTAAAACTGAAACAATAACCCGACTAAGTGATCGACTGATATCAATCGAACATAGTCTCAATGTCATCCACTTCATCTCCCTTCCCATTAGGGCCGACAAATGCAGGAACACACAATTCGTCAACGGTGCAAAGAAGCTGGAGACGCTCCATGTATTGTGGAATGATTTGAGCCTGATGAGTGAGTGAAATTGAATTCCTATGTCATTTGGCTGAATTTGTGATATCTATGAGGTTGGAATTGAGAGGTTAGCTCACGGTGAATCAAAATGGAGTTTGAAATGCAATAGGATGAATGCAGGAGAATAAGAGGTGCACCACCAAAAAAGGAGGAGTGCCTGATGTAGAATGCAGGATGGGCAATAGATAGTGTTAGCAACGGGTCCGGGTAACCCGCCAGCAGTCCAGGTCTGGACCGGACAAACCGTTCGGTCCTATTCCAGAACCGTCCAAAAACCCGACCCGTAGGTTCTTGGTGGTCCAAACCCGGCCCCGTATCCGTAGACCCGCGGGTTTCACCCGGGTTTGGCTAGACCCATAGGGTCCAATCACTGGTTCTGCATTTCGGTTTGTTCTATTTATGGTCACATTCAGATATCCTATTATTAATCATAAAATATTAACGATGGTACCTCGGTGTTCTTTTTGGATGCAGTGGCCGCCCTTGTGATCAAAAAATGGGGAGAGACGCTCCCTGCACCATCCTGGAAATGAGCGTCAACGGAGTGTCAACGATTTTTGGTCTTGCATCTTGGGTAATCTGAGTGGCCATAGGTTGCAGATAGTCATAACTGAGGCACTGGCATGCTTTATAGGCAAAACAAGAAGCGACACACTCCCTGCACCATCTTGAAAATGAGCGTCAACTGAGCGTCAACAATGGAAGATCTCACATCTTGGGTAATCGATGTGGCGCATGATTGTAGTCCTCTATTCAGGAGGAATTGGCAGCCACGCTGCGCAGATAAGCAAGCAACGTTCTCGCCACAGCTTCCCGGATTGTAACAACTTATTTCATTTACGATGATGCAACTAGCAGTTAATGACTGTTGTAGCCTAGAGAAACGGTCAAAACATCGTATATAGACAATGACCGACGCATCTTGGTTTGATTACGCATGATGAAAGGCCACAAATCATTGGCACTCCATTGATGCCCATTTTCATGAAAGGGCACGGAGTGTGTAGCTATCTTTTTTCCCTATAAAGGCAGCCAATACTTTGATTATATATAGGAATGACCATATCGCTTTTGAATTACCTGACTTATAGGACAAAAATCGTTGATGCTCCGTTGATGCTGAATTTCAGAATGGGGCAGGTAGTGTGTGGCTCGCTCTTTCACCAATAGAGCCAGCCAATACCCCATTTATGAAAGGTCTGAACTGATCGGCACGCAGATTACCAATGATGCAAGACAAACAATTGTTGCCTCTTCATTGACGCTCATTTTGCGATGGGCGTATCCACAACATGTCATCATTCAATTTGGCCTAATATAGCATTAACGGGGTTTTGGCAGCCTTTGTAACGTCTTCATTTACTTTCTTCTTTATCACTACATTGTTCTTTAATAATACATATAAATATATCCTTTAAAATACACTTTAAAGTGTCCGCTAATTGTAGATAATATTACACTCCAAAAACCCATTCCATTCTATCAATGCTCATCTTCACTGTCCGGTTCGCTCAATAGGCTGCTGTCATCTGCAAAATGGATGTCAGCTGCATTCCCACGCGGCAGATAGTGTACTAACCAGTGGATGTTCCTTTATCAGTCAGCAAATCTGGATCAAAATCTGTATCGCACTTGCGATCCTTGGCATATGCATCCAGATTGAAAAATTGAGCCCTGGGAAGAGTAGTATGGATATACACATATCCGGGTGGCACACCTTCGATTTCAGATACGTGTGCTACCGTATTATCACCGGGTGGCACAGGTGGCGTTCAGGGCGGATGTTGCCTCGGTTCTGGTGTCGGCTGTCTGTGTAGCTCTGGTGGAGGTGCACCTGTGCCTTTCCGCCTCCAGCATGCCTGGGGATTCTGTGCTGTGCCATTGTGGCAAGGGAGGCAGCCATCTGTTTAATTTTCTCGAAGCATAGCTGGGTGTCTTTCCATCGCTGCCTTCACATTTTTATGCCCAGGAAACTTAACTCTGGGCTTCTTCTCTTCTCGGACCTCGGCAGGAGGTTTCTTTATTAGCAATTCTGTTTCTGCCATTGCGGCGCGCGAAAACCCTCCTTTGGCCATTTTCGCCATATTCACGGCAAGGCGCATGTCACACTGTTCTAGCTGTACCCGACCTCCTTGCGTTGCCATAGTTGCAGACATGTTGAACACCTACAACAACTCAGTTGCTGCATCTACATATCAGATTCAGCTAGTACCTCTACCATATACGCTTCCACAGCATCCTGTAATATGGTTATAGCCTGTTAGGTCCACTCTCCGGGATTCGGATCACAAAATTTGTCCGCGAATATCCCAGAGCTGACAACATCATGATGTTCGATTCTGCGGACTGTGCGGACAAGTGTCTTGGTCGACCATGGTGGTTTCCCATTATGGGCGGCTAGAGATTGGTCACCCAGCTCTCTACGTACACCAGCAACACGTTATAGCATCAGTTCACGGTTGTCCACCTCGATTGGACCATTCTCGCATCCGATCGCGTGCTGCATCTTGTTCTTGGTGCTTCCGGTTTTACGGAAAATTTTCAACTGTGCATCCAGGGTCATGTTTTCGGTGGCTTTATTTGCCGCGTCGTGGTGAGCTACGTTGTGTCTGGGTTGTAGTTGGGTCTCAAAGGGTGGCGTATTGGAAGAAGTGCCCGCTGTTCTGCTCGATTCTGTTCCATGCTCACCTGGCTGAGGTGTTTGTGGAGCCATGATTTGCTGCAGTGGAAGTGAAGAGATGATGATAACGAAAAGAAGTGCGATGTCCTGAGCAAGAAGATAACGAAAAGAAGTGGGAAGTCCTGAGCAGTATATAGTTAGTTTCAAGTCAAAATAGCATGTGTAACAGCCAACTTGCACGTTCTACCCAAGCTAAATCCTGCTGCGTATAGCGGTTGGTTGCACAGGTTTCCAACCGTCCTGCAATTTGGACCAAGTCGGTGCAATGTTGTGTGTTTGTTTACAAGGCAAAATCACGGTGAACGACCGCCGAAATGTCGGGTTTGTGAGATATAAACAGTACATTCTTTGACTTCAAGGACGGCTGCTGATGTTAGTCTCAAGAAATCCCATGGATCTTACATGAAACAGAGGCTGAATGATGTACGGTTAGCATTGCCATTCCCAAATTAGTGACGGTCAAAACGTAGATTTTGCTTTGTTCAAGTCAATGAAGCATACCAACCTCGACATCAATGACACAGCTTGCCTCTATGTGGTTCATATCTTGCAACATCCAACATCTCGTCCATCAACAAAGTCAACACAAAATACAATGGTCAATGCTCCAAGAAAGAACCTTTTGCCATTACCGGCAGGCAAATACGGCAAATCGACAAAGCATTCCACTCGACGACGTCATCAAGTGAATGACGGCATGAGCGGCTTGGATACAGAAATGGTCCTAGCTCTGAGAGCATTGCGCAGCTTCCGATCCAAAATGAAGGTTGCGGCGAAGAGACGACACAAAACACACATTTCAAGCAACAAAGAGATGGAGAAATGGATCGAGGAAAATGTGGCAAGAGAGACCAATGTGGCAAGAAAGCGAGTGGAAGACGCGGACACAGCAATTAAGCAGGCGCAGGAAGAAATGAGAAATGCTGAAAATGTGGGATTGACACCCACCAAGCCTGAAACAACATTTGAGGAGATGTTGATCGCCATCAGAGATAGTCTGAGTGATCTTGCAACTTCCGATGATAGGGAGGATGAGGAAGACAAGGATGATGATGAATATAATTCTGAGCTGGGGAATCTTAGCGAAGATGATGATCCAGGCTGGGTGATGGGCAAAATCCCTAAAACAGTACAGCATTGCATGGAGCGATTTCGGCAGAAGCAGAAAAAGCTAGACGAATTGACCGAGCCAGGCTGGGGAGACGTGGCGGACTACTTCCCTGAGAGAGATGAGAGGTCCGGGTCTACCGCATTGACGGTTCCGGCGGTCGTTCAATCGTGAAGGGAAGAGTATGCAACCTGTTCTGCACAAATGGCATTTGGTGAGCCAATGGAGACACTTGACAGAGTGACCGGAAAATCCCAAACGCCGCAAGTTGCTTTACAATCGGGGAGTAGTCAAATGTGGCTTGGATTGCAGAAACCCCAGACACACGAACGCATTGCGTTCCTCCCGGCCGCCCCAGCGCTAGATTCGTCAACGATTCAGTTATCAAAGTATGTTGAACTCGTAAGCTATGACCCCTGCACACAGTGTCCCAAACTAATCCCCATATAGAAATCCGATTCCGACAAAGACATGGTGACTGCTCCGGCATTGCCGGAGGAATGAATAGGCAAAGCGGTATTCGTGATGATGTTTCACTTCGAAAAGCAATAAATGAACCAATTTGGCTACGTGTCAGCGCATACTAGATTTCACTGACCAAATTGTGAGACTTGATAATTTGTCTTTGCATGTGCAAGGGTCGGATAGTCAATGCCGATGTTCTTGAATTCGCATCATATTGACTGACGACCAATGAACGTGATATCGTCCTGCTCGTTAATGTTAAGTCAGACAATTTAAACCGAATTGGTGACGAAACTCACCAACTAAATTTTAGTCAGTGAGGTCCTACGAGTCATAGGTGAGCCGGTTAATGTGCAACGTGAACCCGGATGAATGACGACTATGACGCTGCATACAATCATGCAGCCAACTACATAACTCTCTGCACATACCTGCTGCACATGGTCGAGATTTTGAAAATTGCTTATGGTAGGTCATGGAAATCACCCAGAATGAGCTGGATGAGAAAAGGTGAGGCAGTTGGGGTAAATATATCAAAAACTAGTATACGGATATACATGCGGTTCATTGCCGGCCGAATGCGCTGGAACGTGACAGGCTAACGTCATTTATCACACAGACAACATGTCAAGTTGTGGATCAGAATTGAGAGGCTTGGAAGCTTTTGGATTCAAATGTTTATATATAGAAACAATTTATTGGCTGCCAATAACCACTGTATTCATTTTTGCAGACAATTGTTGAGCATCCACTGACTGTTAGTATGTCATTAAGTTGAGCGTCAATGGAGCGTCAACGATCTTTAGTTGTACATTTTCGGCAAACAAACGACTGCATAGTCACATCCTTCCAAAGTGACTGTATTGGCGGTTTTTATAGGCAAAAACGATAGTGAAATGCTCATTGACCCATCCTGGAAATTAGTGTCAACGATGCCTGAACGATTTTTGATCCTGTAACTTGCATAATTACAGGGTGAAGCAACACCCATAATCATAGTATCAGCCGCCTCTATGGGCAAAAATGCTACCGACAATATGGTTACCACCTCCTAAAATTGAGCAGCAACGGAGCGTCAATGATTTTTGGTCTTGCCTGATGGACACTTACAGTGCTGTGCATCGACGGTAACCCATATTCAATGTATCGGCCGACTTTATGGGCAGAAATGCTAGTGACGAGACAGCTACCACCTCATAAAAATGACCAACAACAGAGCGTCAACAACTTTTGGTCTTGCATCTTGCACAGTCTAAGGGCTATAGAATGACGTTATGCCATGGTCAGCTTATCGGCTGCCTTTATGTGCAAAAACGCTAGTGACGATACAGCTACCACCTCCTGAAAATGAGCGTCAATGGAGGGTCAACAATTTTTGGCCTTGCATCTTAGACAATCTAAGGGCAAGGGAACATCATTATCCCATATTCAACTTATCGGCTGCCTTTATGTGGAAAAATGCTAGTGACGATATCGCTACCACCCCCTAAAAATGAGTGTCAACCATTTTTGGTATTGCATCTTGCACACTGTAAGGGCTGTGGAACGTCGTCATCCCATATTCAATATATCGGCTGCCTTTATAGGGAAAAATGCTAGGGACGATATCGCGTCCGCCTCCTACAATTCAGCGCCCATGGAACGTCAACAATTTTTGTGGGAGCTCAATATGCTACACAGCAATGAACTGCATCCTATTGTTCCTGAATTAAGTCTCATGCAGTCAGTCTTTGCAATATGTTGTTGTATACAACTTCGCAAATATGCATCCAATGTCTCACAGATCTGACTATTTTTTACCTGTAGCTCTAGTCGATATATAAGAATCCGCATTCTTCTTTACTATAACTTAACTTTTGGCAGCCTCTCGAGTTGGATCATGCAGCAATCAAATCCCTACTGCGATGACACATTCAACATCATTAAATACATCATTGCTTGAGGTTATGATCTCTTCCAAGGATGAACATGTATTTATTCGTGATATGAGTGACCTTACTTTACAAACCATCTTTGATGCTTGGTGGGCATCAATGAATGTAGGCTCGAAGCGGCCTATTGCTTGGAATAATTCTAGACATGCGCCCTCGTGGCGATTCAATTTACACTGCGGAATTGAGGAGACCGGCAGCCCTGGCATCATATGTATCGTTTGTTATCAAGTTCTTCACTTTCCATCAGTTCATGGGACCAGCTCAATGGAGAAACACTTGCTGGCCAAAGCACACATCGCAAAGTAAAACGAATTAACAGAGTCAGAGGTTACTGAATTGACTACTTCGACGGTCGATGAAACTGCTTAGGCCATCCTGAAGATGCAAGGAAGTCGAGGAATCACAATAGGAAGTTCACAGAGGTTGATCATAATTGAGTTCCAGGTTGATCCATATTGACAGAAATGACAGACGAAACGTTCCAAACTGGTAGCTGAGGACTTTGAAACTTCCCAATTGCACCAAGACACGTGGAATCTCTACCTCATGTTAGGATCTGTTTCGGCTCATATTCCATGGAACGTTATATCAAATCTAGCGCTACGACAGTCATATAAGGCGTTACGCAATGAACTAGTGCTGCCTTCCGCTACGACCATTAGCAACATTTGGTAGAGGGAATGTGCACTGACCGTGGATGCAATTAAGAAGCAATTGCTGTCAGGATATAAAGTAAGTTTAGCTTTGGACGGATGGACATCAACAGACAAACTAGCAATAACGTCGGTCAACTTTTATGATATGGATCGCAACTGGGCCTCGCGTGAAGTTCAACTCGCATTCAATGAGGTTGATGGTCTGTTCTTTTCCCATGTCGAAAGCTAATAAAGGATGATCGGTCAATAGCCAACATACTGAAGCGAGGCAAGCAGTACATTCGATGGAGGTGCGTGATCATTTTGAGCTTACCGACGGCAGTTTGCTTGAGATTACGAGTGATAATGCCTGCTCAAATTACTCGATGACACGCGAGCTGCAATCAACACTTGAGGCCTCTGGAGACGAGTGGCCTGCATTGAGGAACCAAATACCGTGCATGGCGCATGTCATACAACTGGCTTTGGGTGCATTCATGAGCAGTCTGGGTGTAAAGGGCCGGACCAAGTCTTGTGAAGCCCATCAGCGCGATCAGTAATTTGGAGAGAATGAAAGCATAGCTATTGGGAAGAGTCAAACACTTCGAAAAGAGTGCGATGCTAGAATGAATGAGGTGTCGGCGATGAGACCAGGTTTAGCAAAGATAATTGAGAAGGTATGTACTTCAGGATATTTTGAAAGTCATGAAACTGACTTTCATATAGCAGAGTATGCGTGCGGTATTGATCACGCTGACACCTGGTCATCGAAACGAGTTCATTGACTGTGAAAAAACCAAAGTCCGCATCGTGGAACTTTCAATTATGGATGTGAGGACCCGTTGGAACTCAACACTGGAGTTGCTCGAGCCCGCCTACTGATTACGGGAATTGACATGCAAGTGGCTTCAAAATCCACAATAGACTCATTACCTGCAACTTTTCACAACTCGAGATGAATGGACCATTGTGAAGTGTGTCATGGAAGTGTTGAGGCCATTCCGATATTGGACTCAGTGTATGTCAAAGAGGCATACAGTCACTTTGCATCACGTGATCACAGTATACAATGACATGTTCGATCACATGCATGGCGTGATGCAAGCTTTAGCCGCGAAGAAGACTCAATGAAAGGAAGACATGGTCTTCGCCGTGAAGTTTGCTCGACAAACGCAGTCCAAATATTACGCTGAATTGACTACATCCGCGGGCATGCTTCTGATTCCTGCACATACCCTCCATTCTTTCCGGAAGCTCCGAATATTTAGAAAGTGGGATACATGAATGCATATTAATCCAGAGGACGAGACATCTTATACAACCTAATACCCAGAGTTTATTCTGAAGTATGTGGAGAATGAATACTGCGCCAAGCATCGACGTATGGCGGTCAATGAACTCGAAAGCATAACGAGCAGCAATCCCATACCCTCTGCAATGGCTTCAGGATCCTGTCAATCATCCTTTGATCCATATGATTTGTCTAGCAATGATGACAAATACTTAATGCCTAACAATGTGGCTGAAACGACACCCGGACAATGCGATCCCGCCACTCGCTTATTGATCGCCGCCACGCTCCATTTGAATTTGCCACCTGACAGACCAAAGAACTGGGGGAAAATTAATCCAAATCTCAATGATGACCACTCGGACCCAATGGAGATTAGCAGTACATTTTGGTTACCGGACATAACCAACTGGTGGCGCCAACAAGAGGAAACACACTCCAAGTACGCCGATTTCTCCAACATGGCATGCGACATATTCTTTATCATACCATATGGTGTCGGAGTTGGGGCCAGATTTGCCCTTGGCTGGGATGTTATAGGTTGGAAGCAGTCAAAAACAACAGGCAAGACCCTTTGCGAAAAAGTCGTTGTAAGGCAGTTTGCTCGAGCCAATAACGGGATTTTGCCATGCACTGACCCATTATTGGATACAACAAACACAGAAAACGACTCGGAAATGAAGGAAAAGGCGGACGAAAGGACATTGCACAGAATGTCTTAGGTTCACGACTTTTTGGAGATGTGGCAGGGCAGCCAAAACCTACATGCTACCCAGAAGGAATCTGGCGCTCAAAACGAGCTTTTGAGCGCCGTGGGATACATTTCGGACACGGAAGAGATCATCCAAGCACCCTGGTCACTTTTCTAACATGATGGTGCAGCTGCATTCAAATGGTCAGAAAGATCTCCTTTGCCACTAGCTTTGTCTCCAAATGACTGCCCTGGAGGACGAACTCAAATATTGAATGTTGACCGAATCCGAAGCATCAATTGTCATGCAGTCGAACGTGAATAGCAAAGCGCACCTGAAAGCATTTCGGACACTGAAAATTGGCTTAACTGGAATGGGGACTTATATAATCTAAACGTCAGCGGACACAATTGTGCGGTAGACGTTGAATCTGTTATAGAGCAAGACAATTGAATCGAGGATCCTGAATGCCCAGAGCAGTGCGATGTGAGCGCCGATCCAAATGCTCCCAGATTGATTCGGCCTACAGAAAAGTCAAGAAGACAGGCTGAAAAGGTGTTGATGACGGTCAATGCAATCGAAACAAGGAGGAATAGTGGAGTGAAAACAAAGTAGAACAGAATGCAGCAATGTTTCAACGGCTTGTTTATGTATCTTGACCGAGAGTTTTAGTTAGAGACATATTATGGGCGAATGGTGAGCAGTAGCTTGTAAAGATCGTCTGATAAACAGATGTATAGCAGGCTCAATGATGCTTTTGGCAAGATACATGAATTTTAGTTGTGTGAGAGCGAACAATGCAAGAATGATAATGCGCTCGGCATCGCCAGAGGGCCAAGTCTTGATCTGGCAGAAAGACGACCGATACGTTCGAATCATGATGAAGAATATTATCGATGGCAGCAGATGTTGAATGGACAATACATTAAAATGAACGTCAATGGAGCTTCAACAATTTGTATTTTTGTAAGTATGGTAATTCAACAGCAATTTGGTTGTTGTTATGCATAACCGATGTATTGGCAGCTTTTCTGGGGAAAGAGACAGCAACACAGTCACCACCCCATTCTGGGACTGAGCGTCAACGGAGCATCAAAGATTTTTTGTTTCGCATCTTGGGTAATTTATGTTCTGACTGGCTGCAGACACCCATTTAGCAGATATTGGCTGCCTTTACTGGAAGAACTACAGCGACATGTTCCCTGCCGCATCCTGGGAATGAGCGTCCACGGAGCGTCAACGATTTGTAGATTCTCATCTTGGGTAATTTATGTTTTGATTGGTTGCAGACATCCATTTACCAGATATTGGCAGCCTTCAATGGGAAAAACTACAGTGACCTGCTCCTTGCCGCATCCTGAGAATGAGCATCAACGGAGGGTCAATGATTGTTAGCATCGCATCTTGGGTAATTTATGTTCCGATTGGTTAGAGACACCCATTTACGAGACATTTGCAGCCCTTAATGGGAAACACTCCAGCTACATGCTCCCTGCCTCATCCAGAAAATGTGCGTCAACGGAGTGTCAACGATTTTCAGCTTCGTATCTTGGGCAATTTATGTTCCGATTGGTTGCAGACATCTATTTATGAAATATTGGCAGCCTTTACTGGAAAAACAACAGCGACATGGTCCACGCCGCATCCTGAAAATGAGCGTCAACGGAGCGTCACCTGTTAAAGTTGTTGCATAGTTGGTAATCAAGGTATCGTGCGGATCTTCGCGTTCATAACAGAAATATTGACCGCCCTGATAGGCAAAAATACACTCTATCAAAGGTAAATCACCGATTCCAAATTAATCGATATTGCAAGCTGGGAAGCACGCAAAAACACATTATTGGTTGTTGAAAATGTGATTTTGACAAGATATTATTAAGAAACTCCAAAAATACGAGCCTGATTTGAATCTATGGATGGACCCGCTGGGCGACCCACTGACAATCCGCCCAATTCAGACGGGTTAGGAGTTTACCATCGAACCATACCCCAATTGACGGTTTGGGTTGATTGACAACCCGGACCGCCAATTTGGCCACTGTTTGGTTTGGACCCGGACCTGGACCCGAAGTCACTGTCCGGAGCCGTTGCTAACACTAGCGATGGGAGTCCTCAAGGTGACAGAGGAGAGTGGAATGAAAGTGAGAGGCGCAAAGCCAGGCCAAGGAGCGCCGATGGTGATTTAGGAGTGCCTATCCAGCGGAGCAGCCCATCCAACCTGAGCAGCGCCAAAAGAGGAGGGAAGTAAGTAGTCTGGAATGAAATAGAGGCGCTCCTATTCGAGGTCGAGGAGCGGATTGAGCAGCGCCCATCCTCGAGAAGAAGCACTGACAGAGAAGGCGGTATGTAGCACTGAATAAAATATGGAAAGTCCAATCGAGACTGAGCAGCACCGACGGGGATTGAGCAGCACCTATTATAGTGGAGGAGCACCATTGGGGGGGTATGATGCAGCCCACCATGGGTAATTGATGAGTGCTGTGGCTGCTGCTGTAATACAATCTATCGCTGTGGAAGGGCAAAATTTACCTCGATATTCATCTTGAGAAAACATAACTGTAACCTTCTTTCCAGTGTCATACTCAGACAGCGCACAATGAATAGCTGCAGCCACAAGCGCTAATGTCCGCAGTGTGAGAGGTTAAAAGAACTTTAATGTGGTCGGTTGTCACCCCAAGCTAATGGGGATGAGGAAAAATTGGTGGTAGATGAAGTCAAGCGCTACCATCCACGTAAACCATGATTTGTTATCATCGATGACCTTTGAGAGGTAAGCATCGTCAAACAGAAGCTCCTTAACCTGGATTCAAAGCTCAGTCTCTGATCCTGAATCCAACTGGTTATTATGGACGATAGTTCGACAAGCTCCATCCGCCATACACCCTCGAATGGTACTAATCTGTAGTTTTAATTATGTATATTTTTGGAGTTCAGTATCATCATAAGTCCAATTGAGGAGCAGAAAACCGGATAAATACTTACTGCTTCACGGGTTTGCGGATTGATTTTAGGAGATCGACCACCGCATGATTGACAGACAGATGGTGTACCATGCACCATCTGTGTGTGGTGTTAGTAACGGTTCCAGTTTTGGACCTGGCCGGTTTTATAGGTCTGCGTGGCAACAGCCTTTCCCCATCAAAAATCGACGATCTTTTAAGCGAGCTGTCCAATCAAGTCCATGAATATTGGTCAGATAATTTTAGCTTTTCGTATATCCAATATGCAGCGTGGCATGGCGCATCTTTTGGTGTTCTCCGATTTTCAATATCATTAAAATTTAGCAAGTGATTGGGTAAAAACCTCGTTTCTGGGCCCAACATGGCACATTTCTCACAGCTGCTTGCTGAGTTTGTGTGATATGCAAAATCGGAGACTCCCAAATGATGCGCTGTGTGAAACGGCATATTTGGCATACCACAGACTAATTTCGGTGATCAATATTCGCAGACTTGATTGAGGGAACAGTTTGGTAAAAACCCGAACTGATCCGGGCAGTTCCGGGTTTTCTTGGAACCGCTATGGTAGAAACAGTCCGAGAACGGACCCATTTCTAACACTGGTGTTCTCCACGAGCCTTTGGTTGAGGATCAATCTGGTCGCAACCAGCCATGGGCAGTGGGAGGGCCTGGGCGGGTACAACGTCAGACTTGCGGAATATGTTCCTGATTGACTTTTGGTGTTTGAGCAATGGTGGTGCTGTGGCCCCGGCTGGAAGTCACAGATTTGGAAGTAAAGTGCGTGCAATGACAGTATCGTCAGGTCTCCATTTCCTTGGCAGAGGAACTCTTGAAGTTTGAATTGTCTAATCACAGCACACCTGCTCAAGATGTAGGACCTCCTGCTGGTTGTTCAAATCATTTTCTACGAAATCAGATGTCAAGGTGGACTCCCCAGGGTATTGACTTTCGTTCTCACTGATCTCCCGATTGGTATCATCATAATCCTGCTTCATAGAGATCATACTGCGGCCATTAGCTATCACCAACACTATACTTGAAGGCTAGGTTGGAATTTCAAACATTGTGCCAGCTATGAAGATTGGCTGTCTTCTTGAATGCACGTGCAAGTGCTCTCTGAAGGTGTGCTTCTTGATTCTTCTGTGAATAGTGATTCCTCACCTGGCTGGCCCTAGGTTCGATGTTGATGAAGATGAAGTGAAGTTGGGGAAGGTAAACAGCAGTATATAAGGGTAAATATAGTTTGAAGTTTAATAGAATAACAGGAAATACATCAGCAAAATGTAAATCTGTCCGGAAGCAACACGCAATCCTCCCAGACACTCCGGGGGACCCCACCAGTTGTTTCATGTACTTCTAGATGCTCCCCAACCCCCATGGAGCTAAGCCAAGTGCTCTCATACTCTGCAAGATCATTGTAAGGTGCTCCTGAAAGCACCTGCAGTTATGGAGGTGTATTCTGGAAGCTCTGAGATTTGACTTGTAGAATAGTCAAACTTTGGAGCTCCTGAGACCACTGCACGGATCTGCGGGAGACTTCAAGAGAAGCTGAGACCGCTGTGCGGCTCTGTGGGATACATTGAGCGCAGCCGAGACTGCTGCACAGCTCCGTGGGAGACTTGGTGCTGTATTCTCACAGCAGGGGTTCTTAAATAACTACAAGGCATTTCGTCTTTCTAACAGTCACAAGATTTGGGACATCATGATATGGCATGCTTTATTTAAGTCTCTCTATATGCATATGGTCAATCTGGCGGCAGATGGTACTCGACCATAATCAGAGGAGCACCTGGACAAGCCCATTCAGAGAATTCAGAGATGCACAACTTGGAGGCCGTTGTGGAGAAACGATGGAGCTAGAAGGCAGAGAGCCCAACATCAACTCTCCGCCGCACCTCCCGTGACATCCAATTTGAATTCATGGGAGACAGCGATTCTGGTTCGAGGAGCGTAAGAATCGGTTGAGAAGATATGACACTACCCAGCATTGAGGATCTACGCAATTGCGTACATCCACAAAATTTCGGACAGAGTGAGTGAGACCAAAAGTTGGGAAAAATAGAGTTTGTACTTTCATTGTATCATAAGATAGGATGGAAATGAGATGATGTCTATCTACTCCGGGGTCTGCCGAATATATACTACCTGTCACTCTGTCCATCATCAGCAGAAAACATTTCCGTCCGAGCAGAATGGCTGCGTCAGAGTGGATGCACTCCGTAAGAGCTGTCAGAGACACCCCAACGGCAGATAACACCACGCCCGGCATCAATACCACACTTCGCGTTGCATACTGCCCCCCGATCGCAGTTTCGCAGTTTCTTCTCGCTGTGTCAGTCTCCTATTTTACACAAACGCTCTGGTGTTGTGGCCAACTGTGACCATACGTCGGAATGAGTTCATTGGGTATATGCTCGCGTCAGGATTGCAATGCAATTGGTGACGCTGCAAAAATCTCTCCTCGTGTTCCTTCTGCATCAAGCTCGAGGAGCAAAGGAAGAAAGTAGGAAGATATGATACTACTGGGCCGTGAGGATCCACGAAATCTCGGAAAGTGCGAGTGAGACCAAAAGTTGGGAAAGATAGAGTGTGTATTTTCGTTGTATGACAAGATGAGATGATCATGAGATGCTGACTATCCACCCCGGGGTCTCCCGAATACATACTCCGCATTTCTCATTCCACCTCTGTTACCCCTGTATCTCTGTACACCCACCATCGCTCATTCCACTTTCGTTACACCCGTATCTCCGTACACCCGCGGTCGCTGTTTGATAATCTTCTTGGACGCCCTGATTGAGCAAATTTTGGAGATGCACTTGAAGGCCAAGATCAAGTGAACTGAGAGATGCACTTGGAGGGCGCAATCGATCGAGTTTGGAGATGCACTGGGAGGCCGTGATTGAGCGAGTTTGGAGATGCACTTGGAGGCCATGCTTGAGCGAGTTTGGACATGCACTAGGAGGCCGAGATCAAGGGAACTCAGAGATGAACTCGGAGGCTGTGACCGAGCGAATTTGGAGATGTACTGGCAGGCCATGATCGAGCCAAATTGGAGGAATACTTGGAGGCGGTCGATTTGGAGGGAGGTGCGATGGCAGCTGAGACTCTATTCATTGGTTAACTTGTAATTGGATGAGAAACTGGCTGGGAGCGGGAGACTGTCAATCTTGGGATGATGCTGTACTTGGTGTATGCTGTACTCGGTGTTAACTGATGATCATGACATGGAGAGATAGTGAGGGATGACTTAACTTCGTGTTCTTAGGTGATGGTATAGTTGAGCACAAGAAAGAGAGAGATCAGAGGTGATGGGGGAAATCATCATGAGGAACTGGGACTTAGGGAATTTCGTGTGCAAGTCAATTGACCATCCCCGATAAGCCAGGTACAAGTCCCGATCCGACCGGTAATAACACCGATACGAGGTCTTCTACACTGAATCAGGCATGTCATTCCCCTGAGTTCTCATAGACACTCGTATCCTCCATATCATTCTCATCTTCATCCCCCATCGCTCTCTTTCTCGTCCACAACTCAACCATTATCGCAAGAACACAAAGTTAAGTCATCCCCCTCTATCTCTCCATGCCATCATCACGAGTTAACACCAAGTGCAGCATACACCAAGTGCAGCATACACCAAGTGCAGCATACACCAAGTACAGCATACACTGAGTACAGCATACACCTAAGATTGTCTATCATCCCTTCCTTCTCTTGATTTTGAGTTCGCCACTGAATGTAGCTTCAGCTTCTGGCGTACCTCCCTACAGATCGACCGCCACCAGCCAGTTCTCCATAAGAACTTCAAAAGTAAAGTCACCTTGTCACATTCCCATGGTTTCATGTTAACTAACCGATGAATAGAGTCTCAGCACCTGGCGCACCCCCATCGACCGCCTCCAGATCGACCACCTCCAAGTACTCCTCCAATCTCGCTCGATCATAGCCTGCAAGTGCATCTCCAAACTCGCTCGGTCAGAGCCTAAGAGTGCATCTCTTAGTTCACTCGATCTCGGCCTCGAAGTGCATGTCCGAACTCGCCCGATCACGACCTCCAAGTGCATCTCAAAACTCGCTTGATCACCGCCTCCCAGTGCATCTCCGAACACACTCGATCACGGCCTCAGAGTGTACCTCAGAGTTCACCCAGTCCTCATTTTCAGGCGCACGTCGAATTGCTCACAAGGACCGCCTGCAGCCAGTCCAGATATACCATGTGTAGATGGGTAGCTATATAGATACATAGATACATAGATGAGAATATAAACTGAACACATGAGTTTTAACAATTGTTGAATGATTGGTAGTAGCTATGATTTCCAGGCGCTCCAGCAGCATTCCCAAGGAAGATGTTGTTTTCCCCAGACCATTCTACTGTAATTCGAGGTGCTCCCAGGCTTGTTGTCGGCGCTCCCTGTTACTCGGAACGCCGGCAGGAATGCCCTAGTAGGGTCTGATACTCCCCTGAAACTGAGGCATCTAAGTTTACACTCCACATCCTCTCAGACACTCCTGGAGGCTTCCAGGAACTAAAATACATTTTGCTGACGCTATGCAACGCGACCTGTTGCTTGGGCGATAGGTAGCGTGTAATTCCCGATCAGAGGGTACGAGGTTCCGTCAGAGCCGTCTGAGCCATCCCACACACCCAGGTGTTTCTGACGGAAACTTGGGTTGTTGCTGATGATCTCGGTTACCCGTGTATCTCCGTACCCATGCCATCGCGCCTTGACAATGTACTTGGGGGCCATGATCGAGCGTGTTTGAAGATGCACGTGGAGCCCAAGAGATCGAGTGAACTCAGAGATTCACTTGGATGCCGTAATCGAGCCTGTTGGGAGATACATTTGGAGGCAGTGAATCTGGAAGCAGTGAATCTGGAGGCAGTGAATCCGGAGGCAGTGAATCGGGAGGCAGTGGTTCTGGAGGCGGTAGATCGGGAGGTATGTGCGATGGAAGCGGAGACTCTATTCATTGGTTGACCTGTAAATGTGGGAATGTAGAGAATTGAGTACAACATGGTCCGATGAGAGCCGAGAGACTGGCTGGGAGCGGGAGACAGTCGGTCTTGGGATGATGCATTATGTGGTGTACGCTGTACTCGGTGAATGCTGTACTCGGTGTATGCTGCGCTCGGTGTAGGCTGTACTCGGTGTAGGCTGTACTTGGTTTAACTCTTGATCATGGCATGCAGAGATAGAGGGGGATGACTTAACTTCGTGTTCATAGATGACATTAGAGTTGAAGAACGAGAAGGAGAGAGCTGAGAAGAGGTTGGGTAAATCAAGATGAGAAGCGGGGAGGTAAGAGAGTTTCGTGTGCGAGACAATGTGCCATCCCCGATATTGGAGTAGCGAGTTCTGATCCGGTGTGTAATTACACCAATACGAGGTCTTCCCAACCCAATCAGGCAAGTTGTACCCCTGACTTCTCATATCCGCTCATATCCTGCACATGGTTCACATCTTCATCCCCCATCTCTCTCTTTGTCATCCACAACTCTATCATCATCGCAGGACACAAATTTAAGTCATGCCTCTGTATCTCACCATGCCATGACCATGAGTTGACACCGAGTACAGCAAACGCCGAGTACATCATACACTGAGTACAGCATGCACCAATGATTGTGTGTCTTCCCTTCATTCTCATGATTACGTGTTGACCGCTGATTGTAGCTTCAGCTTCCAGGCTGCCTCCCTACACGATCGACTGCCATCAGCCAGCACACCATGAGAGATGTAAAGTCACCTTGTCACATTTCCATGTGTGTGAGTCAACTAACTGATGAATACAGTCTCAGAACCCGGCGTGCCGTCCATTGACTGGCTCCAAGTAGTCGTTCAATCTCGCTCGATTTTGGCCTCCATAGTCTACCATAAAACTCGCTCGATTTTGGCCTCGCTGTGCTTCTCCAAGCTCCCTCGATCACGGCCTCCAAGTTTATCTCCAATCTCGCTTGATTAGGGCCTCCAACTTCACATGATCATGGCCTCAAAGTCTATCTCCAAACTCGCTCTATCACGATCGTGGAGTGCATCTCCCAGTTCACTCGAACATGGCCTCCTGTGTATCTCCAAATACGCTCCATTACCGCCTCCCAGTGAATCTCCGAATTCACTCGATCACGGCCTCCAAGTGTATCTCCAAACTGACTCCATCATGGCCTCCAAGTTCACACGATCATGGCCTCCAAGCGAATCTCCACACTCGCTCGATCATGGCCTCGGAGTGAATCTCTGAGTTCACTCGATCGTAATTTTCAGCTTCACCTCTAATTGCTCTCAAGCACCGCCTGCAGCCAGTCCAGATATACTGTGTGTAGATGGGTAGCTACATAGATAGATAGATGAAAATACTAACAGAATACATGAGTTTTAAAAATCATTGAACTATAAGTAGTAGCTATGATTTCCAGGCGGACCGGCAAGGTTACAAAACACGATGTCGTTTTTCCCAGACTGCTTTACAGTGATTCCAGGCGAAGGCAGGATTGCCACTGACGCTCCCAGGTGCTCCCAGGTGTGGCCTCGGCCCTCCCAAACTTGTCATTGGTGCTCCCAAGCTTGACACCAGCGCTCCCAGGTGCTCCCAGGTATGTTGTTGGCGCTCCCAGACATGTCACCGGCGATCCAAGGTGCTACCAGGTGCACCCAAAGTTCTCTCCGGCGCTCTTAGGTGTTCTGAAAATAATCACAATCACTCGCATGGTACTCCTGTATGAGTCATCAGAGATCCCAGTTACTCCAAAAGCTGGCAGGAATGCCCTCCTAGGGTCTGATACTCTGCTGAAATTGACGCATCTAAGTTTACACTCCACATACTCTCAGACACTCATGGAGGCTCCCAGTGACCAAAATACATTCTGCTGATGTGAAGCTCATACATCTGGGTCCAGTTTATGCAGAGTGAAGGGAATGACCTCGATAACACCTTCCAAGGATGAACTCCTTCTTTTCTTCTTGTATACTTCTGCTGGACTCAACCGAATAAGATGCTCTACTGTCAGGAGCGCCTGCCAGCCGGGAGAGGATTATCGACCTGTTCTAAGATGTGCAAGAAGACTCTACACTGGGTATTACGTACTGAAGCTCAAGAATACGTGGTGGTGATTCCAACAAAGTACAAAGATCTTCATGGTTGGGCTGATTGTGTGGACGGGTTCATCCGGGTTTTCAAAGAGACCAATAAAATGCATATTGTACCAGTTGGAGCAATGATTGGACCGCCAGATTTGATGTGGGAGAATGCTGCATTGGGTAGCATCAAGAGCGTATGGCTTATAAAAAATCATGTCGATTTAGATACCTACTGGACCGAATAATAATTAGATTAGAATGCCTGAATGAGGTGTGTAGCAGGGAGTTAGTTTATCGAATTGTACTATTCGATATAGACATTATTCCCTCATCATAACAGTTCCCGCCCCATACAGGCCGCCAATGTAACCACCTCACCACAAGTCCAAAAATGGTCATCAGAGGGCGTCCTTTTTATCAAGTCTTCTTTAGTAGCAAATAAAACTTTCTGTGAAAGTGAATTGTAAATTATATGTGATGTGACTTTGTAAGTCTTACTGCCCCACCAAAATTCGCTCTCTGAACTGGCAACC